>Ga0105162_1000029_pt1 | contig 92155 bp, 78 predicted proteins | sample JNZ201metaG_FD_81532 | JGI IMG/M metagenome (GOLD analysis project Ga0105162, IMG submission 81532) | Hot spring microbial communities from Jinze hot spring, China to study Microbial Dark Matter (Phase II) - JNZ 20120812A | ecosystem: Environmental > Aquatic > Thermal springs > Hot (42-90C) >...
AACTCTACAGAATAAGCAAATTATATGAAGAAGTACATAAACTAAAACCAAAGCTAGTAATAATAGGGGCATTCTTCGCTAAAGATGTTGATGAATTAGCAAAAGACTTAGGAATAGAATTAAGACCTATAGTAAAGACATACAGCTAGCGCAGATACTTTTTCTATTTCTATGTCTAAAGTCTTCATTTAGCCCACAGGCAATTAATATGGTTCTCCAAGTCCAACCTAAAGGATGTAAGGAATAAACTTTAACTATATCAAGGAGTAATGGTTTGAATATTCAATGGAGCTAAAAATTTCTACTCACATGAGAAGGTTCATACCGTCAAAGCAATTGCTGACATTAGCTATGTAAAATTAAGAAATAAATTAATATCTGCTTGAGAAGCTTTATCTAGGCAAAAATAAGGTTAATAAATAAGTATTATATAGTTGCTCTCGTTAATATCTTGTTATTAATCTTGCTAATGAAGTTCTTGCGTAGTTGATATTACATAAACAGAATCACTAATATATTACATTACTTCTATAATGTCATAGCTCTCCTAGCTATAGCTATGAAATTAAGAAGAATTTGAGGTTTGATATAGCTCTAGGTCTAGGTGTATCGGTTATAATCGTCTACGTACCTTGAAGAAGTCATGTTATGGAGGGCAGTAGTAAGCTCTTAGGAGGAGCTATGGAAAGTAAAGGAGCAATGATTAGAAATATCATCTATGGATTATCAAGCTGTATAAGAGATGTTCATCACATACAACAGAGGTATAGAAATCATGTAGAAGTACCACTACCTATGAAATTTATTCTCTTTATAAATAACTAAAAGTTAGTATTCAATGTAATATCGATAAAGAGATGCCATATAGATAACTATGGAGACTAAACCTATGTTAGAATTCGATCTTGGTTAGCTTGCTCAATCCTTTAACGAGTTTATCTCCGGTGTTTCTTGTATTTGCAGTTTCAACTACTCCTACATACCTTTACGCAAATGTTTAGCTACCTAAGTATACAGAGGTTAGAGCTAGATTCTTTTTCGGGTAGTACTAAGATTAAACTGCATACCTTCCATGTTGGTGGTATATAGTTGCTTACCTTGGTTTTCCTCGGTAATAGAGAGCATATTATAAGTAGGTTTTCGTTTTACTAGGCTATATAATAACTAAGTATGTTTACAGTTAGAGGCAAATTTTGTTAACTAGTTTTAACGGTTTTCAACGAACTAAAAGCTCCAATTTTCGTATAGGTTTTTTAGACCTTCTTCAAGGTTGATACTTGGTTTATAGTTTAGCTGTTCTTCAGCTTTAGCTATACTACCCCAGCTATGCTTTATATCACCAGGTCGTGGATTAGTGTAGATAGGTTCTTTATCTAGCCCTGATAACTTTATCACCATATACGCTAGGTCTTTTATTTTCACTGGTTTTCCTGATGCTATGTTTAATATCTGCTGTGGAAGTTTCTTCTCTATGGCTAATTCAACAGCTTTAGCGACATCCACCACATGCACAAAATCTCTTGTCTGAAGACCATCTCCGTAGATCACAGGCGGTAACCCAGCTTTCACCCTCTCAATAAACCTCGTTATAACCCCTGCATAAGAACGGTTTTGCCTAGGTCCATAGACGTTGAAGAGCCTAAGTATGGTGAACCTAAGCCCTAGCCCTCCATAGAACTTAACAACTTCTTCTCCGAGAAGCTTACTAAGACCATAAGGCGATAAAGGCTTTGTTGGGTGATCTTCATCTATAGGAAGCTTAATTGGGTCTCCGTAGACAGCCGCTGAGCTTATGTATATAAGTCCAACACCACGGTTAAAACAAACGCTAGCCACAGAAGCTGTGCCAATAACATTGTTATTTAGGTACTCAAGAGGTTTAGCCATAGACTCAGCAACATCGACATAAGCAGCTGCATGAACAACAACATCAACTCCTTGGAGAATCGAGCTAATAATAGATGTATCCTTAACATCACCTCTAAAAACACGTATACCAGCACCTAAAAGCTCTTCAAAAGATATAGATGATCTCTCAAAACTATCGATAACCGATACCTTGAAACCTCTAGAACATAAGTAAAAAGCTGTATTAGACCCTATAAAACCAGCTCCACCAGTAATCAAAATAGATACCAGGTAGCCCACCTCTAAGCATTAAAAACATTAAAACTTTATTAATATTAAGGATGATGGGTATATTTATCTACATGAAAAAGTAATAACTTTTTAACCAACAACAAAACGTTTATGGTTTTTATCGGCACCCCCTCTTAACTTTTAATGATCTGATTAAGGTAAAGACCACGAAATTCTCGTAGAGAGTTCTAAGCCTTACATTCTTACATAGCTGTTGAAAATACGAGGGCCCATCCATTGAGGAGCTATTTATATAACCTCATTCTTAGTAGCATCTATGCTACTACACATTGTGTTCTTCTAGGTGGAGTTTCTTAATTCGATCAGCTTTGCAACGTATACCTATGGGATGTGACTGAAGAAGCTTGTTTACAGTATAGAAGTTGTGGGAAAAGTTGACTTTATCTACATATTTATTTTTGTTTGTTTTATTATGATTTACCGTTGTTGAATAGCTTATCAGTAACTTTGGTAGCGTCTATAAGCCTCCATTAGTGTTGCTCTTCGTAGCCGCTGAAGCTGAGGACTACGACTATTGATGTGATTACCTCTTTAAACGTCGTCTGGTATTAACTTAGAACTCTACTGAGGCAATTCTTAGGGATTGTATTATCGCTACTGCTACAGAAACATACAGATATGCCATTGAGATTCCACTTGTATATCCATATTCATCGTTTAATAATGGTGAGAATGTGTTAACATGATGCAACTATATCTGAGTTCCTATTACTCCAGCTAGGAGGCTGTGTATTTGTATCAATAGCACCAACAGCTATAACCTCGGGATATCATGCAGAGCAACCTAGGTGTGAACCCCTTCGTCTCCAGCTACTACAGCGACCATTATAGTTCGGAGCTATAACTATACTTTATAGCATTATACAGTGTTGTTGAGGTTGGTCACAGAGGGACATAAGTATAATATCTGAGTTCTTGGTTGTACCATAAATTTTATCAGAGCCTTTAGTAGCTTCAACCATTCTTTTAACGATATCGCTCATATAGCTTGAACCTGATGATGATAAAACTTTAACCGCGTATAGAATAGATTTTGGCGCTACATCTATTACGCTGAAACCCATTTAGCCGAGAAGCTATTGTATCGCCTACGTGGATTCCATGGTTCTTTTAACTCCTACGATTCTTTAGATTGTATCCTCTGTAGTAATGTACTTACATTGTTAAGCAATACCGCAAACTACACAACGGAGTTCTTAAGGTCTTTACGGTTATAACTTGCATTACATCGATAACAGTAACACTACGCCTACACTATAGCCGTAAGCATCATCACCGTAAGTAGCATCATATATAATCTAAACCATCGTGATAGCTACTACCTCACAAATTATACTGAATCTCGATGTGTACCATAACCTTGTAGCCTAACTCGATATAACTAACGAATGGCTTTAACCTAATGCTATTAAATAAACTGGTTGAATCCTCAAGGATTACAACCCTAAGCTCAGAAACTTAGTTGATCAACATCCCTAGCTCTGAAAGTTTACCTATACGCGTTAGGTATCTCCTTAGGATAAGGTTAACGGTAAGCCGCACGCTTCGCGTTGATGCTCTTAGCGTATGGAATGATTCCAGCGATGTCGAGGCAAAAATTACAGGTAGCAGAAATGCTTTAACGTACTCCTTTACACCCATCTATATAATCTTTGCTACACATATTTAGTTACGTATATGTAGAAGTAAAACTATTCTACTAATAATTGCATAATCACGACAACCTACACCTTAGCTCTGCAACCTTGTTACCTGGTTTTAATTCGCTAATTAGATATCTTGCGTTTAAGCGTAGGTTCAACCTCTAATTCTGAGCTTAGGTTATGCTATTGAGTAAACATATTTTTATCTACCTCAAACTCTTTTTGTATATAGGTGGCTGAATATGTACAGATTGCTTTATCCGTTGAGGACCTACCTAGTTGTATCAGGAAGATCTGGGGAAGAAGTTAACGTTATGGTTGCTGATTGGGTTACAGTTGTATCAGCTAAACCATTCATGGTTGCGGTATCTATTGCCCCAACTAGGTATACCTACAAGCTTGTTAAGAGGTACGGCGAATTTGTTGTAAGTGTTCCAGATTTAAATATGATTAACGATGTATGGATAACAGGCTCAGAGCATGGTCCGGAGAAGCTAAGAAAAACAAGAATAGAGTTCACCTTCTCAAGCAAGATAAGCGTACCGATAATTAAAAACGCTTTAGCTAACCTAGAATGCAAAGTAGTTGGAGAACACCCATACGGCGACCATGTACTCTTCGTAGGAGAAGTAGTAGCATACCATTACAAAGAAAACGCTTTCAAAAACAACGAACCGCAACTAGAAGCTGGTTTTCTAGCACATATAGCTCTAAACAAATTCACAACGTTCTCCAAAGAGATTATAACACCAAGGGAGTAGATACATGTAGAAAACCTATCTACATCATAGCGGAGACCAAGGACATCGACTGCAAAAGTATTTTCTTTTCATATCCTTAATCTTAACGGTGAACACCTATATACTCCATTTAAATATTCTAAAATTATCAAGTTGCAGCATATAGATTATAGATGTTGGAGAACAACAATTTTGACGGTGTTGAAGTTGATATCTTTGATAGTTACAGATAAAGCTGCTTACGTTGTTGAGGTTAAGACTAAAGCTGTTGATTGAAGATGTTAGCGAGCTTCTAGCTAAAGCAGATATTGTTCAACAGAAACTAGGTAAACCTGTGGTTCCAATTCTAACGGAGATACTTATAGATAAAGAAGTTGAATCTTATGCTAAAGGTAGAGGGGTGAAGGTACAAGTACTGATAATAGACTAGAATATTTGTGCTAGAGTTATACACATACTTTACCGAAATGAGGGCTTTACCTCTGCCCTAAAGAGCTTAATCGTTTAATCAACCGTGTTATAGTTTTACTGTAGTTAACACAAAACATCTACGATTTGTTTTGGCGCTTAACGATGTTCATGGATCTTCAAAAGCATATTCTAAGCCTTAAACATTAAGCTCACCTTAAGTTTTGCTCTTCGGCATAATCTATGGATTAACAGTAAAATCCGGATTCCTGAACTTTGATATAATATGTTCATCTCTCGATAGTATTTCTTCTCTAAGATCTTTAGAAATACACCTACTATAAACACTCTCCGAAAGGATGCCCAAAATCATATCGATACGGGAAAGCCTTTTATTATTTTCCTCCCACCTTCTATCATTATCATCCCATCTCTTACTGTTCTCCTCCCATCCCCTCCAGCTCTTTAACTATAGAATCTGGATCAGGCCAGTACCTAGGATCAAATTTTCAAACTCCCTGGTTTGTCCAGTGGAAAAAATCGATGACTATTATCGATAACGGGAGGCTGCGCCTCTTATACTCTTTGCAATACTAAGTAATTCCTCCTGAGTTCTATACCTGAGCTTACTCTGCCAAAAACCAAAGGCGTACCTTGGCAGTAACGGTGGTTTACATGTGATCCCCATGTATTTCTTAACAATCTCCGCAGGATTCTTTCCGTATATTACAAGATAGTCTATCTGCTTTGACGCTTCGCACTCCCACATAGTCCAGTTCTTGGCAAACTCCACCCTGCCAATACATGGGTTGTTCCATATAAAGCCATAGAAAACTTCTTCGCTAGGTCTAGCAAATATTGCAAAAGGGATGCTTACTTGGGTATTCCTATGCACTAGCTCAAGTAAGCATCCCTTTAGATCAAGGTAGTCAATTGCGTACTGGCCCATGCCATAGATATACTCATCATCGTAAGACTTCAGGTAAAGCTGTACCCTATATAGATCTCCATAGAGATGCTTATAGTTTCTAGCTTTCAGCAGATTAGCATTGTTAACCCTATAATCAATCCACAGCTCCTCAAATAGGATATTACATGTAGCCGTGGTATACCTAACCACACCATCCGATGAGATTCCGCAGATCAACCTCCCATAGTGTAGTAGAGCTTTGCTATCGTCTATAGTTACTTTAACGCTAAGTTTAGAGGATGGCTTCAGCAATGTCCAGTCGTTCATAGAAAGCCTACTGCTATAAGAAGACCTAAACCTAGTTACCTCCTCACCCCAGGGCTCGATCCTTAGCATCTCCCCCGAACCGGAAGCAGTAACAACATTTCCATCAACTTGAAATAAATATCAGTATGGCATAGTAAACATCCACGGACTTAAAACCTGTGTTCTCTATGATATACCAGGGTAAAAGCTATTTCGCTGTATCAACCACAAGGTAAACATACCATAAAAACACTAAATGCTATCTATGTTTGCTTCATGCATAGGGTGAGGGATAAACTATGTAAATTTTAACTATAAATAAACTTAATTCTATATTCATCACCTATACCAATGCTCTACTAGTTTAAAACACACCATTAGTTTATCCTGCCCATATTTACTATTCATAGCAATCCAACAAACTTTTCTCGATTATGAGAATACTCTTTAGGTGGAAATAGTAAGAGATTAAGGAATGTTTTATAAAGTTATTCTGTATAAGAGAGAATAAAGTCTTGAAAATGGTGGGGAATTTCTGTTTACCTCTATTGCTATGCAGATAAAGGATGCATCCTTGAATAGATGTTGAAACATGTGAACACCCTAAAAAGATCCCTACGCCCTTAGCGGTGGGGAATATGTTTAGATTAAAATATATGGTTTTTATGTATAGAATGCGAGTTGTGTCTTTAGCTAGTTTAGTTATTTGTTATAGTTTAAATTTATTGAGCTCTATAGGAGTGATTATGATTTGAGGTATTCAAAGATTAATTCTAAAAATGCTTGTTGATTTGATTGTTTATAGAGATTCTAGGTTATATTATTTATCCTCCTGGGGTGCCATGCCATGGGCTATCTCTCCATATAGCGTTCCACATATCTTCTTCGCTGACAACGTATTCGCGGCTAACGTTGTCCCTAATACTTATTAGAAGTTTATGATGCTTAACTTCGTCTTCATGTATAGATGCTATTAAGAGCTTTACTCTGGGGTCGTTGAGTTTGGTAAGAAGCTCTCTTGTTACTTCCATCATCTTCATCTCTGTTTCTATGTGTTTAGTTATTTCTTCGCTAAGGGCTTTGAATTCTTCCTGGGAAAGAGTTGGTTGATATTTTGTGAGAAGCTCTACTATTGCTACATAGAGTTGAGCATGTTTCTCGCTATCGTTTGCTATGCCAAGTAGTAATACCTTCATAACTGGGTGCTTAATTCTATTCGCTAAAATCCGGAGTTTATCTGCATAGCTCTTCTCCATATCAACTAAATCTGTAAACACCTTAGTAAACTGTTCTCCATTCACCGGAAGTCCCCCGGCAGATATTTACTGGTTTAAGGATTTAAATGCTCTTCAGCAGAGCCATAGAGGTATAATAGAGGTATATCTATAATGGGTTTCTTCGCGAGTTTTGCTGAAACCTTTGGAGTTTTAGAGGTGTATGTAGCTTTAGAAAGTTTTGTTAAAACCTTTAATCTCTATCTCCGAGAATATGTTTCTCCCTGTTTCAGTATTGCTTTAAGCTGTATTAAAGAATTTATCCTTCTGCTCTAAGATCTTTAAGATTACTAACAACCTTATCGATGTCGTACTCAACTCTACGTATTTCTAAAACGTTGGTCTTTGTACCGTATACAGCGTAAGAAGCTCTATAATCGTCATAGCTGGGTTTCCTGCAGCTCCTGGAATTTACAGCTCTTACGCAGTCTATGTTAATATCCATAGGTACATGCGTTTGATCGGCAACAACAGTATCCACTTGAAGAAGCTTAGGCTTTAACACAATCATAGATAACGTTAAAGATGGCTTTAGCTCATCTAGTGAGGGGCTTAGCTTCATGTAGCCGTGGAGGCAGTTCCTAGGGTTTCCATGGACAACGTAGAACTTTCTACTCTCGATAGCTACCTCGATGGTTTTAGGGAAAGCTTTAAGCCATTCTATCTGCCCCTTGATAACAATCTCATAGAGATAACTTTTTCTTGTGTATTCGCTAAGTTCGTGAAGTTTACGTGCACACTTACAATCGGTATCGTATGCGACAACGTAGTCATAGTTATCTGCAACAACTACATCAGGCTTAAGCTCTTTAACAATATCGATAGCCGTATGGGGTTCAGTCCATAGATTAGGAAATGACCTAAGAATTGCGCGAAATCCCATCTACCTGCAGATCCTAAGATGACTTTAAGGGCTTCGGGGTTTCCATGTATATGTATCGGAGGCAAGTAACACCTTTATAGTTTAAGACCTACAGCGTTACATTATATAGCTAAGCTTAATATACTTAGCTAAAGGATCTTAATTATGCTAGCCTTGAGCTGATCCCCAGAGGTTGCTATACATTTTCTATTAACCTTCTTCACGTGTTAGCCAAAGCTTTAAGCCGTATGCTTAGCCGTTCCATGATTGGTATACGCTAGGCTTATTAATCTAGGTAAACATAGTAACCTTGGTGGTTAGTAGATGAGTGATGTCCTGAGCATCCGTATACCTAGGGAGCTTAAAAAGTCCTTAGAAGAGTTGAATGATGTTGACTGGAGGAGTGAGATAGTCAATTTCTTAAGAGAAAGAGTCGAATACTACCGAAGACTGAAGGTGTTGAAGAAAGCTCGAGAAGTTATTGAGAAACTCCCAGAGGCAACTCTTGGTACCGCTGACAGCTACGTAAGGGAGGATCGTGATAGTAATTGATGCATCATCTTTAGCGAAATATGTTTTAAGGGAGCCCAACTGGAGCGAGGTAGAGGCTATGTTAGCACTAGGCTCTTTCTCAATAGATTACGTCGTTAAAGAGGTTTCGAACGCTATATGGAAGTACTATACAAAGTTTAAGAAAATAGATAAGGGTTTAGCGCTAAAGTTGTTAGAAGTACTACTTATGCTAGTAAACGAGAAGGTGATAGTTCTAGAGAGCCAAGATAAATACCTTAAGAGGGCGTTTGAGCTATCCCTTGAGTACTCTGTACCAGTATACGATACACTATACGTTGCCCAAGCTGAGAAACTCGAGGCAAAGCTATTAACGTCGGACAGAACGCAAGTTTATGTAGCTCAAAGCATTGGCGTAGAAACTATATACATATTGTAGATGTAGAGCGATTATCCCCATTTAGGCGGACAGTATAGCAGAAGGATAGATGTATCTTAAAAAACCTTGAAAAACCTATAAATAAAACCCTTCAACGCAGTTGCAATACTAAGTAACTACCTATGTTTAAGAGGTCCTCTGCTTCACACGGATAAATTCTATCATTGTTAACACTACGTGCTTCATACCCTTCACGAAGTCCTCCAACCTTATGTTCTCGTTTGGCGCATGAGCTTTTGAATCATAGTACCCAACACCTCCACCTGTTAAAGGTGTTCCTACGTAGTTAGCTATGTAGTAGAAAGGCCCTGAACCTGCTGACATCGGTATAACTACTGGTTGATTGCCGTATACTTTCTTAGCTGCTTCCACCGATGCTCTTACGATGTCTTCGCTTGGTTTTGTGTAACCTGCTGGGTACATACCGTATACGAATAGATCGTACTTCTTAATACCCTGACGTTCTATGAATTGCTTTAAACTGTTGAGAATCTTCTCCGGGTTCTGCTTAGGCACAAGCCTAATATCTATCTTGATACCTGCTATCGATGGAATAACGGTTTTAGAACCTTTACCTATGTAGCCTGCATAAATACCAGAAACATTTATTGAAGGTAGTAGGTGTAGAGCTTTTAGCGCTTCAAAGCCTTCGAGATCTGCGTTGAACTTCTCAATACCTAGCATCTTCTTTAGCTCCTCTAAATCCTCTGAGTCTAACATCTTAAGTAGCTCCAGGGATTCTGGATCCACCTCAACGTCCTCGTAAAGCCAATTAACCAGCGTTCTACCTTCTGAGTCTCTTATAGACGTTAACAACTTAGCTAGCTTCCACACAGGGTTTGGCACTAAAGGTGATAAACCGCTGTGAACATCCCTACTAGCTTCGCGAACCACTATCTCTGTGTATACCATACCCTTAAACCCTAGGGCAATCTGAAGGCGGTTTCTTCGATCTACGTAGCCTGTTTCCCAGAAACCCCCATCAGCTTTGAGCCAAATCTTAGTATCTTCAACAGCTTTAGGAAGAGTGGGCGAACCTATCTCTTCTTCACCTTCTATAATCCATTTAATCTTTAGCCCTAGCTTCTCTAGGTAAGGCTTAAGAGCTTCAATAGCTGCTAGCCTAGCAACTATGTTACCTTTGTTATCTGCAACTCCACGCCCGAACAACTTACCGTTTTTCTCGACAAGGTCAAAAGGTGGTGTACTCCATAGCTCAACAGGGTCTGGGGGTTGAACATCATAATGGTTATACATTAGGACTGAAATTGGTCCATCGCCTAACTCAGCCAGAATAAGAGGGTGCCCTCCGTAGGCTTTAACTTCTATGCGAAAACCTACATCAGATAGTATAGAGGATAAAAGCTGAGCTCCCTGCATCATCTCGCTACTACTACGCAATGTTGATATAGTGTCTACTGCTATAAGATCCGCTAAAATTTTTACGTACTTACGCCAATTTTTATCAATTACATCTAAAACCTTTCTTTCAATTTCTTCTAGATACATGATCATAGGATCACGCAAAACTACTTTTCCTTACAACTGTAAGCTTAACTTAAGAAAAACGTTGCGGTTCCGAAACTACTAGTACCATCCACTTATATCGAGTTCTCCCCATACTAGCGAATACCTCTACTTTTTCTAATAAACAATAACAGAAGAATGCCATAGCTTACAGCGTCATTGAGTAATATAGTTAACGCTCTTACCTATGCGGTAACCTCTACCTCCGCTGAATTAATTCAAACTCTTCTACACCAAAACATAAGTTTTTACCTCTTAGTATCTTCACATATGGTTTTAAAGGAGTTAGAATACCTAGGTACAGGTGGTGATTATGGGGTATGCTGGTTGTAGTATTGTAATTTGCGAGGTTGACTCCTTCAAGGTTATTATTTATTATACCATTTTTAGGGGTTTAGCGTTAACCTAGGTGGGTGGTTTGGTTAAAGTGTATAAATCTGTTCTAGTTGTAGCAGATGATTTTACCGGAGCTAATGATACTATTCTGCAATTCGCAAAACAAGGCTTAAGATCTATTTCAACACTTAACCTTGATTCATTGAAGAAGTACTTAAACGAGTATAAAGCTGTAGCTGTTAGTACTGAGAGTAGAGCTGATGAACCTTCTACAGCTTATAGGAAGCTCTACGAGGTTGGGCTTAAGGTAAAAGAGTACAAGGATTTGCTTCTCTACAAGAAAGTAGATTCAACTCTTAGAGGTAATATAAGAGAAGAAGTAAAAGGGCTATACGATGCAGTAAAACCGGATTTAGTTGTTTTCGCCCCAGCTTACCCTAAACAAGGTAGGGTAACAGTAAACGGAGTTCACCTAGTAAACGAAACCCCTGTTGATAAAACAATCTTCGCTAAAGATCCTAGGGCACCTGTTAAAAGCTCTAACCTTCGCTGGTACTTCGAAAAAGTCTTTGGGGATCTATATACCCACGTATACCTAAATGAGCTAAGATCCGGTAAATTCTTAGAGAAGCTAGGGGTATATACCTTACTATCTTTTGATGTTGAAAACGATTTCGATTTAATTGCTATAGCTAGATCCTTGGTTAACTACAGTGGGAAGATACTATGGGTTGGTTCAGCAGGTTTAGCAGAAGTACTTGCTTATTCAGCTATCATAGGTAATACTAGGGGGAGACCTACTTTGCTTATCGTAGGATCTCTTAACGATGTAACTAAGAATCAGCTAAACAACTACCTAAAGGTTTTCCGCTGTAGGTTGATAAAGATTAGCATTAAGGACATGGTGAAATATTTCGATAAAGAGTATAACAGAGTTGTAGAGCAAGCTGCTGAAGCACTAAGGTTAGGCGAAGATATTGCTATTGCTACCTCGTACGATCAAAGCCAGATAGATGAAGGCTACGCTTTATCTTCAGAGCTTGGGGTGGAAATGGATAGAGTAAGCGATTTAATAGCTAAGGAGTTTGGTAGAATAATGGCTAAGCTAATACTAGAGCTAGGCAGCAAATCTTTTAGCGGTGTTTTTGTAGCCGGGGGAGATACAGCTATAGCTTTGGTGAAGAGCTTAGGTATCGATTCACTTGAGGTTATAGGAGAGGTTGAACCGGGTATCCCTATCCTGAAGTGCGGAGACCTTATTATGGTGACTAAAGCAGGTGGTTTCGGTGAGGAATTAACTATAGTGAAGATCGTTACAAGAATTAAAGGTGCATCTATATGAAGGAGAAGGTAGTGATAGGAATAAGCATGGGGGATCCAGCAGGCTGCGGACCTGAGCTTATAGTAAAAGCTTTGCGGAAAGCTAGCTACAATTTAGCAAAATATGTTATCATAGGTAGCTACAAGGTTATACTTAAAGCCCAGGAAATCGTTGGGGATAAAAGCCTTAAGCTTATAAGGATTCAAGATTTAAGCGAACTACCTGAGGAAAGTAACGCGATAGGAGTCTACGATATAGATAACGTTGATTTGGGTAGCTTAGTCTACGGCAGACCTTCTGTTGTAGGAGGTAGAGCATCGTACGAATACATAGTTAAGGCCGTTGAATTTGCTAAAGCAGGCTTGGTTAACGCTATCGTTACTATGCCAATAAGTAAAGAGAGCTTAAACATGGCTGGATATAGGTATCCAGGGCATACAGAGTTACTAGCTGATTTAACTAAGGCTAAGGAAGTTCGTATGATGCTAATCGCTAAACATCTAAGGGTTACCCATGTGACAACGCATATTCCTCTAAAGAACGTCCCGGACTTAATAAAGAAAGACCGTGTGCTGAAAACTATAGAGCTAACCCATGAATATCTAAGGGATTACTTTAGATTAGAGGAACCTAAGATCGCTGTAGCAGGATTAAATCCCCATGCAGGGGAGAGTGGGTTATTCGGAGATGAGGAAGCTGAGGAGATTGTGCCCGCCATATACGAAGCGAGGGGTAGAGGTATAGATGCTCAAGGACCTTTTCCGCCTGATACAGTATTCTATAGAGCTTACAACAATAAGGAATTCGACGCTGTTATCGCTATGTACCACGACCAAGGTCATATAGCGGTGAAAATGGTGGGATTCATGGAGGGGGTAAACGTTACACTTGGTTTACCAATAATCAGGGTTTCTCCAGACCATGGAACAGCATGGGATAAAGCTGGGAAAGGATCAGCAGATGAAACAGCAACCTATGAAGCAATTATGCTAGCTGTTTACCTCGCTATGAATAAAGACAGAAAGAGGTAGCATTATACTCCAAACACGGAATTCAAAGCCTTAAGACCACTTGCGTTTATGTCATTTGCTTAAATGCTTATCATACACTTGAATATTACGTATACAACTCCTAAAATAAACTCGTTTGCTTAGAATAAGGCTAGCTAAAAAATAAATGTATTCTTTATTAATCCAGTTTATCGATTTACTGTATACCTAAATCATGGGAACTACTATAGGTTCTTTCGGTACGTATTTACTGCAGTTCCTTAGCTTATCAGCACCAAAAAGGGAGCAGACAACCTTGCCTCGGCGGTTTATACCGTATCTACAAAATGCACATTTCGAGTACATCTTGTATCTACCTGATTTATATCGAGCCTTTGTGGGTTTATAACTGTATAAGTAAATCATCTGCCTTGTTTTAATATATTTGGGGCTTAGCTCAGCTATTAATACTATTTTGAATCTTGTTTTTATTTAGCGGACGTTGCTTCAATTACTATTTATAGTGGTAAAGATAACTTTGCATATACCACGTTTTAGTGTTACATGCTACCTTGGTTACGGGGAAGAAACCTATATACCTCCGCTGATTTCTGATATCCTAACTGAAACAGCTGTAGGTGAATATCTTGTCTGTATGCGGTAAACCAGTAGTTGTTGTGCATGGTGGTGCAGGTAGATGGAGCGTTGATGAAGCAACGCGTATACATACGCTTGAGGTTCTTAAGCTAGCAGCTCAAAAAGGTTTAGATGTTGTTATCCATGGTGGTAATGCTGTTGACGCTGTTGTAGAAGCAATTAAAGTTCTAGAGGATTCAGAGATCTTTAACGCTGGAGTTGGTAGCGTACTCAATGTTCTTGGAGAAGCAGAAATGGATGCCGGTATAATAGATGGAAGAACTCTTCGTGCTGCAGGAGTAGCAGCTGTAACGAGGGCTCGACACCCTATAGAACTTGCTCGGTTAGTTATGGAGAAAACCGACCACGTACTTATAGTTGGGCGTGGTGCTGATAGATTAGCAGATTTATTCGGTCTTGAGCCTAAACCCACAACGCCCCCTAGAGTGATGGAGAGGTACCGCCAGCTCATGAAAAACATAGACAATGTTAGGTATTGGAAGAAGCTACGGGAGATACTTCTACTTATGATGCCCAATATCGGGGATACTGTTGGTGCTGTAGCAATAGATAACGAGGGGAATATAGCTGCTGGCGCAAGCACAGGAGGGGTATGGCTTAAGCTCCCAGGTCGCGTAGGCGATTCCCCTATACCTGGAGCTGGTTTCTACGCTGATAACCGTGGTGGAGGAGCATCTGCTACAGGGTTAGGGGAAACCATTATAATGACTAACTTGACTAAGCTAGCCGTAGATCTTATGATTCAAGGCAAAAACTCTGAAGAAGCTTGCATAGCAGCGATTAAGGAGCTTACTAATAGGTTTGGACCTGATACAGCGGGCATTATAGCTATAGATGCTAGAGGTTTTATAGCTGCTGTCCATAATACCGAGCATATGCCCTACGCTTATGCTTGCCAAGGTAAGGTGGAGGCATACTTCAACGGTATTATCATTAGGTAAGCTCTAAAAATTGATGTAGCTATAAGAATATTGTTCTCTACTAAGAAAATCCCTAGTCTATTAAACCGATGTTTTTGGCTATACCTCTTGCTGCTTCAACTGCTTTGCTATCCTTAGGCAATTCAAGCAACGATCTACCCTCAACACTATACCTCAATATAGTTTCATCCATCGGTATTGTGCCAGCGTACTCGTAGCCTAAGCTCCCTAAATACCTCTTCACTTTATCTGCTAAATCTTGTGAAACCCTGTTCCCAACGACGTAGAACTTCTCTGGGTTGATGTTAACTTCGCTTGATATCTTAATAATCCTCTCAGCGGTTCTAATACTCATAACTGAGGGATCTACCACCACAACTATGGTGTTTACATTCCTGTCAACTCTTCTATTTAGATGTTCTAACCCAGCCTCCATATCCATTAGTACAACCGTGTAATTCTTAATTATGCTTGCAAGGATCTTCGTTAGGAGAGAATTGATGAAGCAGTAGCATCCTTCTCCTTCACCTCTCCCCATAGCTATGAAGTCGAAGCGCTCCGACTCAAGCAGGCAATCCCTTAATATCCAGTAGTTTAAAATAGAGAATTTGTCTACCCCTAGCTCGGATAAATCAGTTGTTTTCCTCCTAAATTCTTCAGCTACATCACCTATCGTTTTAACAATCTTTATGCTTAGAACATCTGGGAGATTTGTTGCTGGATCAGCGTCTACAACGAGTACTGTGTCGTCCGCATCGTTTTCTAGTAGTGTTTTTAGTAGGAGAGCAGTTAACGTTGTTTTACCTGAACCTCCTTTACCTGATATAGATGCTATGAAGGGTCTTCTCAACTTGGGCTCCTCATCAGCTATTACTTGGTTTCCAAGGCTTTATCTCTTTACTTTTCCTCCACCAGGTTGGAAAGAGTTCAGGTTTCCCTGGTAGTATAAATCCAACCTCGTATTCCTCCATAAAGTTTGGATCCGCCATAAGCTCTATAGTGGCTATATTCCTAGCAACATTTTCTGCATTACGCATACATGTCCTAGATAACAGGGTTAGTATTGCTCCACCTAGAGAACCGTTTCCCAAATATATTATTTCTGCGTTCTTGAATTCAGGTATCATGCCTATAGCTACTGCGCTGTCTATGTTTAGATACCTACCGAAAGCACCGCATATGTATACGCGTTTTACTTTATTTACGTCGATCATCATCTTCTTCATAAGTATAGAGATGGCTGCGCATACAGAGGATTTAGAGTCTACGATGTTGTATACGTCTTTCTCCGTAACAACTATATCTCTTCCTGTAGCTGTTTCCTCAGCGTAAGCTACAACGTATTCATATCCCTCAGCCCCTTTCCTGACGTGCGGAGATTCTATATCTCTGTAGAATTTCCCGCGGGAATCTATAACACCGTTGATAAACAGCTGCGATACAGCATCTATGTAACCTGAGCCGCATATTCCTATAGGCTTTACATCCCCTATGACCTTGTACCTAGCCCTCAAAGTCTTTGGATCTATCTCTATACTCTCTATAGCCCCCTCAATAGCTCTAACACCACATTTAAGCCCCCAACCCTCGAAAGCAGGCCCCGCAGGTGCTGTTGTGCCTATGAACCAGTTTTTGCAGCCAATTACAACTTCGGTGTTTGTTCCTATATCGATTAAGAGTGCTGGCTCAGATTGGGTGTGAAGCTCAGCTGTTATTATATCACCTACAACATCTCCTCCGAGGAATCTTCCAGAGCATGGAAGGACATAAACAATAGCGTTCTTATTAGCGTTTAGACTTAGATCTGAAGCTCTAAGCATTAAGGGTTTTGGATCTATTTTTACGGGTTCTCTAAACGTTCGTATGAGTGGATAGGGGTCTAAAGCAACGAATAGATAAGTCATAGCAGTGTTTCCGGCTACAGAGATTTGGTATACGTTGCTACTGTTTATCCCTATCTTCTTGCAGAGACGATCAATTAAAATGTTTACTGTCTCTACAACAGATCTCTGGAGCTCCTTCAATCCATTTCTGTCAAGTGCGTGAGAGATGCGGGAAACAATGTCTTCCCCGTACATCATTTGCTTATTGAATTCTGACTCTATTGCCAATATATCACCTGACGAAATGTTTACGAGCGCTGCAACAATTTTTGTTGTCCCTATATCAACAGCAACCCCGTAGAGAACCCCGTTTTCGCTTACATCTATAACGTTGTTGCTCAGCTGATTTACCACAATGTAGGTTTTCCCGAATTTATTCAGATTCTCCTCGGCTTTCTCTGTAATATATTCGCTTACTTTGTAGAAAAGACTTAGCTTAACCAAGTCTATGTAGTCAGATACCTCTACTTTAGTTAAAATAGGCTCAGAGGTAATCTTAGGTAGATTAACTTGAGACAGTAACTTAGCTTTCTTGAACTGGCTTTCGGGAGGAATAAACACCTCTGCATCGTTAACCACCTTAGCTAAGCAGGCTAAGACGTAGCCTTTTGATAGCTCGTCTTCGGGTATAAGCGTTTTATCAATTAATTTATGCTCTATCCCGCCTTTTACGAGCACCTTACATTTACCACAGAATCCTTTACCACCGCAGACACTTCTAATACCTATACCTACTCTTTGAGCTACCTCTAAAACTGTAGATCCTTTATCAACTTCTACAACAGCGTTGAACTGTGGAAAAGAGACCCTAACTTTAGCGGTTTTTTCGCTATCTATACGTATTCACCGATGAAACACGTATTAAAAGACATAGGTTAAGTATAAAGCTTTTTATTTTTGCCGTTAAGACAAAAACTCCTTCAATTTTTCTTCTGTCCACGTCTTCTCAAGGAATTTACTTATTTCGCTAGAATCCATAGGACCTACTAATACTTTCCAGCCGGTTGAATCCTCTACATCCCCCGAAACCCTAGCTGCTTTACCGGGTATTATTAGAACCTTATGTTTAACTTTTTTATCGAGTTCAGAAGATCTTATTACCTCCGCAATTTTATCGCCTATGAACTTCTTCGCTGCTACAGCAACATCTACAGCAAGCCCTTCTGTGTCTATTACCACTAACCATGCATTTACCTTAGATTTCTCTGCATCGCTTAAGACTATGCTATACGTTAGTGCATAATTCGATGTAACTAGAACTGGTGATATCTCGTTGGGTTTACCTATCTCTCTTACTCCTGCTGGTACAGCTACAGGTTTCCTTGGGTCTGTGTATAGCTGGAACCTCCAGAGAACCTGGGGTAACAGCACCCATCCTTCGAGGGAGTGCATGATCAATAGATCTGCGTACCTCGTCATCAGCAGGGTAGCTGTTATAGCTTCCCACCACATTTTATCCATAACGTCTCCTTCAAGCAATGTCCAAACAGATATCGGTGTTCCTAGAAGTGGATAACCTGCATACTTCCATAGATCGTATACAGCTTTATACCTTAGCCACGTAAACGCTTTAACCGTATAGGCAAGACCCTGGGAACCCGTAAGTGTTCCTGGGTCTAGTACAAGATCGTTAACTCCAAGGCCTTCGCCGATGGTTTTAACCAAGGATGCTAGGGTATCTAGGTCTCCAGGGCTTGAAACCGCTAACGGTGTTTCAAACCTCTTAGCCAAATCCGCCATCTCCCTCCAGTTATCCTTCGTAGCCGCATAGATTAACGGTCTATGCTCTGTAGGAAGCACGTTGAGCCCTGCCTCGATTATCTTTGGGTTTGCTGAGCATAGAATTAAAGGTAGGTTCGAGTTTTCTGATATAAGTTGAACTGTTTTCGCGAACTGCTTAACATCATTCGATGTCGATCGAACCGCAACTAAGTCTAGCCTAAGTTTTCTACCAACGTACTCGTATTCGAACTTCTGTATTTTCTCAACTCTCTGAAGAATGGAGTCTTTATCCATGGAGTCGTCTACGTCTATAGCTATCGCTGTTGGGTTCATATACCTTAACTCATGCCTGAATAAAACATATTCACCACCAACCTTCACAACGCTCTTAGGGCTCCTTATGGTAACTTCCCTCACAGGCGGAGATAGTAGCTGCTTTAATTTAACATAATTATCTGTATAGCTCTTCTCCTCAATTAGCGGTGTACACTGCTCTAGAGATGCCTCAAAGTTTGCCAGTTTAACGGCGAACGCCATACAGTTTGGTTCGCCGCATTTCCCGCAATTCGTTTTTGGGAGTAGATTATAAACCTCTATAGGTGTAGGTGGTTTCCAAGGCATAGGTCACACCACTGGGATTTTTGCTGAAAGCCAGCTCAACGCTTTCTCTGGATCTTTAGGCTTAGGTTCTGAAAACAGGTATTCTCTAAGGCTCTTCAACACCTTCATAGTTAATGGGTGGAGTATCATAAAGTAGTCGGCGCCGGCTAAGAGGCATATTATGCATGTTAATGTTTCCCACAAAGGTCCTCTAATCTCTTTTAGTCCCCAGTAGGGCTCCATGGTCATCCATGCTTCTCTAGCACCCCATGCATTAGCTGCCCCTACATTGAATGGGTGTTGTAGTAGCTCGTTACCTACTAAAGCTGCTAACCTGGCTCTCTCCATAGCTGTGAAGCCGTACTCAGTTCCATAGCCTATACCGCCTATGTTTAGATCTAGCATTATTCTGTTCCTCGGGATCCATGTATACACCTTCCTGTTAATCTCCTCAGCTTTCTCAACACTCATAGGCGAGAAATCTATAACGACCGCATTCGAGTTAGCTATTATTGGGCATGTTTTCTCTAACTCCATATCTAGGTTTAAGCTGTTGATTACAAGCCCTTCGTTTGGGTATACCGATACGATCTTGTTGAATACCTCGATATCTTTTACTGGATTACCGCTACCGCCAACGACAATAGGTACTTTAACGGCTTGTAGAATATCATCAACAACTTTTAGGGCTACCTCTGGAGGAGCATCTTTTATTGTTGGATCAGTACTAACAAGGTGAATATCTATAGCTTCAGCGCCAAATTTGCTGATCCATGTCTTTGCCCACTCAACCGGGTTGTCGATAGCGTCACCGAAAGCTTGCCTTACAGCCCTCGGTAACCCTATCCTCATATCAAATGTATCTCCACCGAAAGCTGGTGGATGTGGTGGTTTATACCCGAGTATGTAGTAATATGGGGGTAGCTCGTGACCCCCTAGAACTATAACCTTATCTCTTGTACCGCCTTCGCTTCTCGATCCACCTAGCTTAATTTCAACTACTTTACCCGTAAACATAGGTTTAGGTTCTTCGAAAGCTGTGGTTATTAGCTCAACTATCTCTCTTCCAATAACCTCTACAGCTTTAGCAACTGCTGTAGCAGCTTGAACCTCGGGCTTGGCTTCAGCTATTCTCTGAGGTTGAGGAACCACAGCTATAGGTATTGGTAATGCTTCGCTACCAGGTAGCTGTATTTCTACTTCATCTAAGGATACGTCAACGTTATACAACTCTACAATTCCTTTTTCTAAGGATTCCACAATCTTTGCCAGAAGTCCTAGTATACTCGAAGATACTCCTAGATCTTCTTCGTTAAGCTTTTTCTCTTGTCTATTTTTTGATTCGCTCACTTCTTCTCAACCTCTCCTCTCTTTATAACTACCTTCTCTATTCTTACCTTAACACCCTTCAAGGCAATGTTTATCGGAGGTCCCCTTGGCTGGGTTAGATGAGTTGGTACTGTTACTGAAACAGTTATTCCTCCGGGTAACGGAATTGTAACAGCCTGTGAAGATGTAGATGCTGGAACCTGTGATAGTATCTGGGGCTGGGGTGCTGAAACCATGGGCAGGGCGATCGGGGGTATAGCCGTAGGCGGAGCTGATGGGGTTACTTCAGCGGGTTTCTCTACTTTCTCAGATTTTGCTTCAAGCTTCTTCTCAGCAGCTTTCTCTTTTTCCGAGATCTTCTTTGCTACCGGGTGTCCTTTCTCGATTAGGAACCTCCTCAGCTCCTCAATTGTCTGAGCATCCTTCTCCGTCGCTATCTTATCCTTCAGCTCCGGAGGTATAGCGTCTAACACCTTCTGCTTAAGCTCTGAAGGCATCCAAACGACCCTATTCCACCCACCATCCGCCTGGAATAGCTTCTTACTCCTTAAGTATAGAAGCCCTATACCCTGAAAACCTGGAACCTGCTTACCACCACCAACAGCATCCGCTATCTGACTAAACCTTAGCCCTATAGGTGTTGCAGTTGCGTAACCTCTATGGACTAGCCCTACAGCGTCTAGCTCTGGGATATAGTATGTTGCTATTTCGAAACATCCGCATATGGTGGGTGGGTAGTCGAAGAGAGAGTATATCCTAACCCTCTGTATAGTTCCATTAGATAGCTTCTTGATCGCTTCGTTAACACCTTCGTATTCTCCCGCTACCGGATCTATTAATCTACCCTTTGAAACAGGCTGTATAGGTCCCTTTGGATCTATTTGCGCAGCAACCCTAGCATCTAACCATGAGATAGCTCCGCAAGCTGAAGGTCTTTCGGGGGTAATTATGCAAGCATGCGTTGGTGCAAAGGATTGACATAGTTTGCAGGCGTAGAACATATCGACATCTTCATCCTTTAAACCAAGGGCCCTCCTATCTCTCTCCTCGTAGACCTTCAAAGCCTGCGGATAGAGCTCCTCAACAATCTTTGGATCAGTTACAAAGATTACCCTTAGCTTCTCTATGACTGGAAAAGCCGATTTGAATAACCTGTAGAGTACTGTACCTATAAACTTAAACGAGTTCAAACCTTTCTGATAGGATCTTTTACTAACTCTTAACCATATATCGTACCTTTGGTTAAGATGCATATAACCTTGTATATAGTTACTAAATTCGTGAACTCGTCTCTCGAATACACCTTCAGCTTGAGGATCCAGACCTTTACCAGCAGCTTCTATGATTACAGCGTAGGGACGGCTTTCGCCTTCCTTAAGCTCTGCAAGATCTGGTCCTACAACGATTACTTCTCCATCTTCGATCTCCTCTAAGGTTTTTATTAGAAATAATTCAAACTTGTGCTTAACCTTTGGCCCGCCGAGCTCCACGTACATTTCTGGAGCTCTAACCCTTTGTCCTTCGTACTGAGGACCTACATCAACAGGGATATCTCCGAATACCGATTTTGGTGGTGCAGGGGATACCTTAAAGATTTTGGTAGGTATACTTGGTGGAATAGTAGTGTTCTCTATAATTCTTATAATAGGGTTATTTGCTGACATTACAAACACCTACTGTTTATCTATCTATGATTAACCTACGTTAAAAGTTTTAAGTAATACGTGACCAGCCTTTAACCGCGTTTTATTAATTGAATTAATTGGGTTATGTTTTTATGCCACATGGGTAGAGGTAGCGAAGGTAGAGTCCATACAGCGTTCGGTTGGGCAAATGGATCTATAGATAGCGTCTGGATCTCTGGTCTATAGTGTTTTAGTGTGTTTAGTAGTAGCCATTCATAGGCGTATTTAAGGCCAACGAATACTACGAGTTTGTAGTGGATTTGATTTCTTACAATGTATCTAATTGCCTCAAGAGGTGATAAGATCCTATAGTTCTTAAACTCTTTTTCATCAAATCTCTTAACTATATCTGAATCCGATGTAACGATAGAGGCATCGACGGATTTAGCTATTTCTATTACTTGCTCAAGGATATCTCCGCCAACCACCATTTCAATATCTTTTACACCAGGTCCTACGACTATAAGTGTATAACCTCTGAACTTCTTCAGAATATCAGCTACGCGTGAGATATCGGTAATAACGGTGGCTTTTATTGGTCCTGACGGTATATCTCCTCTCAGCCAGTACTCAGTTGCCATGGAGCTCACCTTATATTGATACACCTTCTCTTCTCAACCTATACTTTTCAACTACATCCCATAGAAGAGTTGGATTTGCTGTAGAAGGTTTCTCTTTCCATCCAACCTCCTTTAGGTGTAGTAGAATCTCATCTTTGTACGTCACCGGGATATCCCCTTCCGTTCTTATGTATAGATGAACATCGGGGGGAAGCTTATCGTGTCCATAGAACTGTTTGTAGAGAGATATATAATTCGTTAATTTAATTGCTCTACCTTGAGGTGTATCCGCAGGCCTAATACATAGCTTGGGAACCATAATCATCGCTTCTTCAATTGTTTCAGCAGCATAGAATAGGTGATGTGGTGCTGGATCGAGGCGCAGTTTCTCGCCGTTTATAGCGTCGTAAGCTACCCAGCTCTCTTCATCGTTTTCGTCCCCGAGTAACATTCTCCTATACTTAATTCCATGAGGACCTACGATAACCGGTACACCTAAACGCCAAAAACCAGACGCTATAGCTGCTGCTTTTTGGCTCATAGCACCCCACGCTACTCCTACAGCCCCAACTCTGTTTAGTATGTAGTCCGCGATCTCTACGTAGTTTGCCCTAAGAGGTAGCTTAGCGAATATGTTGGCGATTTTAATTGCTGCACCAGCGATATGCGAATTAGCTACACATGAGCCAACGTTGACTATACCGCTAGCCTCAAAAACTCCGGAGAATTCCTCATAAGGTGTTTTACCTTCTTCGCTTCTAAGCTCTGCAATAGCCATAGCGGAGCAACCGGAGGCTACAACTATATACCTCCTAGAAGCAAACTCCCTAGCCATTTTAGCAACATCTTGTGGACCATCAGGCCAGTTAGCGCATCCAACAAATGCTACTACACCTGGTATTGTGCCTAAAACTATATCTCTTCCAACAGCTCTTATCTCAGTATCCTGTATAGGTCCTCTACCAACTCTTACCTTGTACTTCTCCTCTGTTATAATGTTCTTTGCAGATGCTAGAATCAGTGTTAGAACCGGTATCTGCCTCGGACAATCGTACTCACATCTTCTGCAAGCAAAACATCTATTGTATAGGAATGCAAGCTTGGATAAATCGCCTTTAGCTGCAGAAGCCAATGCACTTGTTATTGGGAGGTTCTGCGGACAATTTCTTTCGCAGTTTCTGCATATTGTACACTTCTTAGCATAGTCAATAACCTCGGAATCCCTAAGTAAGCTCCACCTATACTTCACCCTCAACGGAGCGATTTTTAATGCTACTTTAACAGCTACTTGAGCCGCCTTCTCCTCATCAAGTATGAGTACACCTGGTATTCTACCGTTTACGAGCTCTTCAACCACAGCATCGGGGTCAGCGTATGTTTTATCCGGTAGCCCTCTCATGGCTTTATCTGTTGTCGTTATAAGAACTGCACCAATTTTTTGAATCTCCTCGAGCATGTTTGTATATATACACTGCTCATCTATTACAACGACATCTGGTATACCTGTTCTAATGAATCTAAGCTGCCATGATATAGGACCAACTATTTTAGCTCTTTTCTTCTCGTACCTAGTTATATCATGAGCTGTACAGCAGAGACCGCAGACTTCAACTTTATCTCTTATCCCTAGAGCTTCTAGGTAATCTACTATAGCTGCTGAAGGCAAGACGTTGTGCCCTATTACGAGGATCACAGGTTTAGAGGAATCTACGGTGCCTATACCGATATCAACCAGAGGTGCGTTTGGATCTGCTTTAGGCATACCGAGAGAAACTACTTGAACAACATCTGCTACTTCTAAAGCTACATGGTCTAGCATTCCTAGGTGGAAAACCTTAGACTCATAGTCTATCCAATCCCCTTCTTGCCCTGTGTGAACACTTGCAAGGGTTTGGACAATCTGTCTCTCAACGTAATCTAAAACAACTTCGAGATCCTTTATAGTCTTTGGTTTAACACCTGTAACTAGCCTAGTTATAGGCATTTCAACGAATACTTCTCCCCCAAGGTCTATGGGTGTCTCTTCACCCACTTTCTTCTTTAGTTTCTCTAGAAGCTCTCTAGCATGACTAGCATGTGTAGAGGCTCCAATGGCGCATACAAGCGTTACTAACCTAGATTGTTGCTCCGATAGATTTATTCCGCATGACCCTCTCTTACCTCTAGACAAATCGCATTTACCATAGGTGCATAGACAGCAGAGATCGCAGTACGGTAAATACAGTGGTTTGTACCTCTTTAGCAGAATATGATCCCAGTGCCGTAGCGTTGCTATTGATGGAAATGGGGTAGGCCCTGGGGGTTCCTCCCATTCTTCGATGAGGTACCCTATGCTTATATCTAAACCCTTAACCTCTCCTATAGCTGACTTCAGCTCTTCTATTCTTAGCCTCATGTTTCTGTAAGGTATACTCATAAAATACTCACCACAAAACCACGGTAATATACGTTTGCAATACGCTTAAAAATAGATTTGAATCTCAATCTAGAATTAAAATATCTAAGACCTGGATATTATCTTATTCTTGAGCAGAACTAAAGCTTTCACAGCTTCAGAGTAGGGTTTATAGTCTAGTGGTGAAACCCCCCTTAGGTCTGCATCCATGATCGCTTCATCGTATGGTATTGCGTGGAGTAATCTCCTACCTAAACTGCGTTCTAAGAATTCAATATCTTTATCACCCCTTATCTTGTTGGCTACAAATTCAAGCTTCTTCACGTTGATATCTTGAGCGAATTTCTCTATTTTTATCGCTACATCTACCGATTTTTGGGAGGGCTCAACAATACATAGAACAATATCTACACCTCTAATAGCTCCTCTGCTCATGGGCTCTAAACCGGCTACCATATCTATTACAACGATATCTCTTCTACCTAGGACGAGATGAGAGAGTAGCGCTCTTAAGAGAGCGTATTCGGGGCATAAGCACCGCGTACCACCCTTCTTAACCTCTCCGAGCTTTATTACCGTTACGTTATCTGGTCCTCTGATGCCGAACTTCTCTACAATGTCATCTACTATAGGGTTGAGCACGTAGAGCCCGTTGGGTAGTAAGGTTCTAGATTTCACGAATTCTTCTTCATCGAATAGAACAGGTGATCTCTCAGCTACATCTCTAGGTATCCCGATAGCTATAGCTAGGTTTAAGCTAGGATCTGCGTCAACAGCAACAACATTGTATCCATCTCTGCCAATAAGCCTAGATAAAGTTGCAGCAATAGTTGTTTTACCTACGCCTCCTTTGCCTACAACAACAATCTTCATAAGTTAAACCTATTCAACTGCTTAGCGTGTAGTTCTCTTAAGCACAACCTTATGCTGGACAAAATCTATATACTCGATTACTACATCCTCTACCTCGTACCTTCTACCCGCAATATCAACTAATACGTAGCCATTGCCTTTAGGGGTCATGGATACAACCTCCTCGGCGACCAGATTTATCTTACCATTCTCCATCAAATAAACCCTTGATTCGCACATAGATTGATAAACCCTCTTGCTCTCTTATACGTAGAGCTATATAGTACTATAATTTATAAGTTTGATAATTTTCATCTATGAACAAATTAAGCTTAAACTTCGTACTATATACGACTTTACCACTATGGGACACAATATAGGGCTCCCTTACCTTAACCAGATTGTACTACTTCAACAATTAATATTTTTAATGTTGCGAATTAGTAGCATTAGATCTTACAACTATGTGTATTTGGGTATACATTAAAAATTAAGCAATTACAGGTTACTTACTTATTTCACTAGTTTGAGTTGAACTAAGTAGTTTATCCCAGAACCCCTCGTCTTTGACTTCTCCTACAACAATAGTATATATAGAGTTATTCTTTGCAACTAACATATGGGGTACACTACCCGCAATACGCATATCTATGCCGCTAGATATCTCTATTTGGGAAAGATTATAGAATAACTTATAAGCTTTTGCATCTGCTTCTAGCCACAGTATTCTGCAAATATCTCGATACCTTGTATTACCTACAAAGAACTCGTACATTGCATGACAGTGAGGGCATCCCTTAGATCCGAACAATATAATGCATAAACTGTTAGTGCAGTTAGTGTAACTTAGTAGTGTTCGAACATACTCGTTACTGTTTTCTAAGTTTACGTAGCCGAATATTGATGTAGAAGTATATAGAGGTATACCTTTACTTGAGCTGCTTGTGTATAACGATATAACAATGATGGTTATAGCTATAGCTACTAAGATTGTTACCCCTAACACTATTAAAGCTAAAGGTTTTTTGCTAGGTTTCTTAACTTTTTTCCTACTCTTGTTTTTCGACATAGTTAAACCGAGAGATGCACTGTAACATCTATAATATCCTTACATTCTGGCGGTATAAGTATTCGATAGCTATTTAAGCTGTTAATGAGGTAAAAATATTCTGTTAACCTTAATTTAAACTCGGTGAAATCTATACCAACAAAAGGGGTATACACATTACTTCTTGACATTAGAGAAGATATGTGCGTAGAAGTTGGCTCTCTAGGGAACATATGCTTGTCGAAGGGTTTGTACGGGTATGTAGGTTCCGCTAAGGGATTTGGTGGTATTAAGGCTAGAATTAAGCATCATTTAGCTAAAGATAAGAAGAGACTTTGGTGGCACATAGACTACTTGACATCGCGGAGAGAAGTTATTGTTAAGTACGTTGCCTATGCGGAAACTTTAGCTATAGATGAAGAATATGTTGCTAGAGGTTTTTCTAGGAGTAGCTGCTGGTCTATTGCTGTACCTAAGTTTGGTTCAACAGATAAGAAGAGTTCTTCGCATTTATTTAAATGTGTATGTAATATTGATTCATGCATGGAGGATTTGAGGAATATTTTTATATCGCTAGGGTTAGAACCACATATAATGGGTGCAGGTGGCTTATAGTAGGATGAGTAAACAGTATGGAGAAGTGGGTTGAAGAACTGCTTAAATGGTTTCGCGTAAACGCTAGGAGTTTCCCATGGAGAGGGTACAGGGATTGGTATAGAATTCTCGTTGCAGAGGTAATGCTTGTTAGAACAAAGTCCGAAACCGTTGAGAAAATGTACAGGTTATTTCTTGAGAGGTTCCCAAAACCTGAAGATTTGTGTAAAGCTAGCTTAAATGAGGTTAAGGATATATTTACAAGATTAGGTCTTGTGCAAAGAGCTATAAGAATTCGTGAAGCTGTTTGTTTGATTTTGGAAAAGTATGGGGGGATGCTACCGTGTAGTTACGAGGAGTTGATTTCATTGCCTGGTGTAGGAAGGTATATAGCTAGAGTACTTCTCACAAGGGTTTGTAGTAACCCTTCGCCATTCATCGATGCTAACCTAATTAGGGTTGCTAGAAGGTTTCTTGGTTTGCAAGAGGTTGATGTAAGTTATATTGAAACATGGCTTGAGAAATCGGTATATAAGGATGTTCTTGAAGATGTAAATGTAGCGTTGCTAGATCTTGCGGGTACTATTTGCAAACCTAGAAATCCTAAGTGTAGTATATGCCCGTTGAATAGCTCCTGCACATCAGCTAAAACCTTAAGCTAGTTCATACTATTATCGAAATTCGTACGAAAAGTTAAAATTTATTAAGCGATATAGTAGTTCTTCTGGGGTTGATTATGAATAGGTTAGCACCCCTCATAGCCCTAGGTGTTGTTGTAGGGGTTCTTCTTGGAATATTGTTAGCACCATATGTAGGGGTGGGTACAAGAGCTACTACAATAACATTAGCTACAACCATAACTAAACCCGAGCCTTACTACGTAACACAAACAATAATATCACATATAGTGACCACCACTACAGCAACTACAGAGGTAAGGACTACTACGACGGCTACTTTACCTATAACGATAACTTTAAAGGAAACAGCTACACAGATTGTAGCAAGTGAAGGGTCTTTGATCCCTGCGGAGCAAAAACTATTCGAATTCGTACTCCCCTGGAATGACACTGCTACTTCGTCATTTGATCTATCAAAGTACTTACATAAGCCAGCCGGTAGATACGGTCATGTATACGTCGGACCTGATGGTCATCTCTACGTAGGCGATCAGAGGATTAAATTCTTAGGCGTTAGCATAGTTGCTTCATCGGCTTTCTCACCTCCTTCAGTAGTTGACGAATTTGTTGAAAGACTAGCTAAATATGGTATAAACCTTATAAGATTACATGCCCTTGACGCTCACTGGACATCAAGGAACATATTTGAAATAGGCACTACGCGAAAACTTGACTCAGAAAGACTTAGCAGACTTGATTATCTAATATATAAGCTTAAGGAAAATGGCATCTACGTAAACATAAACCTCATGTGTTATAGAAGCTATACATCAGCTGATGGATTACCGAAGGAAGCTGATAATATGCAGGTTAAAGATAAACATCTCCTACCATTCTTCTATGAACCTGCTAAAGAGCTTGTTAAAGAATTCTCAAAGCAGTTGCTAACCCATGTAAATCCCTACACAGGATTATCCTACGCTGAGGATCCTGCTGTAGCATTTATAGAGATACTCAACGAGTATGGTATGTTGTTTGGATGGCTCGATGGAGCAGTTGATAGATTGCCAAGCATATTTAAGGCTGAGCTTCAGAAGAAATGGAATGAATATCTAAGGCAAAAATATGTTATAACAGAGAACCTAAGGAAAGCATGGGGGGCCTTAAATCCTGACGAGAATCTTGAGCAAGGGACTGTAAGGATATTTACATCGTCGGAGTATAGAGCAAGATCGGTAGCTGCTCAGAAAGATTGGGTTGAATTTCTATGGCGCTTAGAATACAACTTCTTTATAGAGATGTACAAGTACCTTAAGGAGGAGCTGAAAGTTAAAGCCTTAGTTGTAGGAACTCAGGTTGTGTTCGGCGGTACACCTAATATACAGCAACTACTAGACCTTATTGATACCCACCATTACTGGAGATACCCCGTAGGATCAGGCTCAGATTTCTATGTAGTTAACGACGCTATGGTCAATAGCCCTACGGGGAACACTATAATCAGCATTGCTTATAGAAGGGTTTATGGGAAGCCTTTCATGATCAGCGAATACAACCACCCAGCTCCCAACATGTATAGGTCGGAGGCTATGATTTTCCTACCAGCTTTTGGAGCATACCAAGATTGGGATGCAATAGTATTCTATAGCTATGGCGATGCTGGAGGCTCCTTTGTCTTTAATTCGATGAGAATGAGGTCCACGTTAGACATAGACCAAGACCCTGCTAGATGGGCTCTAATGGTTACGGCCTACATGATGTTTATGAGAGGAGATGTTCAGCCAGCTAAGCAGTGGGTAGCAGTCGATTTCCCGAAGGATCTTGAAATAGAGCTTGTGAGAAACGGTAGAGCAAGCGTATGGAATCTACCACATGGCACAATGGTTTCACCAGAATATATTCCTTTGCTTCGCGGTGTAGGTTTAGTAACCTCGAATAGAACCAAACCTACTAACGCTGTAGCACCAGCTAATGTTGTTGCACCAAGGGAGCAGCTTTATGTTAGCGATACCGGTGAAATTATCTGGGATTGCAAAGAAATAGATAGATGCGTATTTATCGTAAATACCTCGAGAAGTAAGGTGGTAACAGGATTCATAGGAGGTAGGAAAATAGATTTAGGAAATGTTTTCATAGAGGTAAAGAGTACCCTGTTAAATGGATGGGCAACAATAGCGCTACACGTTCTGGAGGGAGAAGACTTTGCGAATGCAAAGAAAGTGCTAGTTATAGCCATCGGCAGCGTATTCAACACAAATATGATGATTTACGAGTATACATCGAGATCATTGCTTTTCCAAGCGGCAACCAATCTTACCTCTATACCTAATATCTACGGGCTAAGAATATCAACTCTCGGCAATTGGGGTAAACCGCCAACAATTGTTGAAGGAATAAACGCTGTAATTGGGGTTAAAACAAGCGGTGAAGTAATAGCTTATTCCCTAGATGAATTGGGAATGCCAAAAAGTAGGGTAACTATAGAAAGAAAAGAAGGTTATAGGGCTGTAACTATAAGTAATATCTACGGAACAATATGGTACGAGGTAAACATAATTAGATGATGCTTCTAATCACAGGCAATGCGTTATACATTCTTTGTATAAACAAATTTTTATCATATGTTTCAAAACCATACATTTTTACCTCAATGATAACTCTTGTTCTTGAACCTACTTAACTTACAGGGACAACATAGCCGTTGCAATGGTAAAGTACGTAATCACGGTAGCTATATCCCCTATACTCGTTACTACAGGTGCTGACGCTGTTGCCGGGTCTATTTTTAGTTTAGCAAGTAATATTGGCAGTAATGCCCCAAAAATATCAGCTACGTAGCATGACGTTATAAGCGCTACTGTAACCACTAATGATATTCTAACTGCGTAAACCAGGTTCCTTGCGGACATAAACGGAATTGCAAAGCCTATAGCGAAGGCGAGGGGGGCTAGAAATAAGAGCATAACTGTCGTTGTCATAAACTCTTTAAGCAGCACCTTAGCTATATCACCTTTAGTAAGCTTTATCTCGCCAGTAACAAGCCCTCTTAGTATCAACGCTGATGCCTGCGAGCCTATGTTTCCTGAGTTATCTGCTAGAATAGGCATGAAGGCTGCTAGTATAGCTACCCTTTGTATAACATCTTCAAACGACGCAACAATACTTCCTGTAACAAGATTTATTAGGTATAGGTATAATATCATGGGAACTCTTCTAAGAGCGAGTTTAAAGGGTTTAGCTGTTATGTAGCTCCCTCGAATAACCTCTATAATACCACCGTACTTCAGCAGGTCTTCTGTATGCTCACTTACCACAACATCTAATAGGTCATCTAGAGATACTATCCCCAAGAATCTACCATCTAGGTCTACAACAGGTACCTCGATTAGATCGTACTCTATAGCTTTCCTCGCAACTTCTTCTCTATCGTTAAAAGGATCAACGTGAACGTTAACCTTCTCGACGCAGTCCTTAAGTTTTAAGTTTCTAGGCTTAGTTAGAAGAGACCTTAAATCTATATACCCAATAAGTTTCCTGTCCTTATCAACAACGTATATGTAGTTATGCTTATCGTAGAGACCGAGCTTCGTTTTGTGGATATATATGTCTATTGCTTCACTAATGGATAAATTCTCCTCGAAAATAGGTACTTGGGTGGTCATTATCCCTCCGGTGCTCTCCGGAGGAAACTTCATAACCTTTGAAACCTCCGCAGAAAAATCCGACGGTAACACCTTGAGGATCTCAAACCGCATTTTTGATGGAAGTTTTAGAAGAATATCTGCAACTTCATCAACAGGGAGCTTAGTTAATATCCTAGCCAAATCGTCAACGCCTATAATAGAGGCTATTTCAAACACAATTTCGTCCGGTAAACGAGCTAAAACCTCTATAAGGTTGTTTAAACTTGAGTTCATAATTAATTTCCTTCTATCATCGCTATCAAGCCTTACGACAACATCCATAGCGTTCGGCGGATCTAGAGACTCAAAGATGCTAATAGCTTTGTCGATTTCATCTTTTTCGATGTGCTCCTTAATCATATTCACAATTTCTTCTACTGTTGACACAATACCATCCTCTTACATTAACCTCCCGCATTACTTCTTATTAACGTAGTTATTGCTGCAAGCACCTTAAAATTAATTATGGTGGGTAAAATTTACAGAATAAAGCCATGTCATCTATAGGATATCAATAAGGTGATAAACACCTCAGAGTTCTCTTTTTAGACAGTATCTGTAGCAAGCTTGAGCTAAATACTCGATATTTTCTATAGGTGTTGGGGGGTACACTTCTATGTGTATTATTAACCCTCCTCGTTCTGTAGATAACTTTTCAATAACATTTCGTATGTAGTTATGTATCTCCTCTTTTGTTCCATAGGGTATTAGCTTCTGCCTATCTATATCTAGATCTACGCATACTCTACCTTTGAGCTTCGTCGCTATATTATCTACGTTGTTAACAACATCTTGTATATTTAGTACATCAACTTCAGCCTCTAGAATTACATCAATTAAGGGTACTATCATTCCATCGCTATGGAAGTACGCTATGGCGCCCATACCTTTTACCTCTTTAGAGAATTTCCTATAATACGGTAGGAAGTATTTCCTTAAATGCTCTGGCTTTATTAATGGGCTGTTCTGGCTACCCAGATCCTCTAGGAAAGTAACCACGTCTATTCCTCTATATCTTTTCGCTACCTTAAGCAAACCATACTGGTACTCAGCTATCTTCTCTAAAGCTAAAAGGAGCCTTTCATCTCCTTTATAGATTGAGTAGATAAGTTTATTCAGTGGTATAACATCCATTAACTTTTGGAATAGAAAGTGATGTAAACTAAAAACAACTAATCTACCTTGTTCTTTAAGTTTATCAAAGCGATTGAACAGTTCCTCCCAATATATCATAGGCTTTGGATCGGCATAGCCTATAGGATAGCCCTCCTCTGGATCCGGTAAAACCCAATCCTTAACCTTGTTCAAGTCATCTAAGGGATAGCTTGATGGCTGAGGACCTAAGCCCCTGACTTTATACCTCCAAACAGTTCCAAAAACATCTTTTACATACCTATCTTCAAAAAGCTCAAGAGGAGTTTCGCTAACCCTTATACTGCTAGGCTCATAATCTGGAAAAGCATGAGGATACCTCTTAATAACATCAATGAGTTTCTCACGATGTATGTAGAACATGGCTTCGGGTAGCGAAATTCTACACGGTATGAACTTGGGATAATCAAACTTGACCGCCTTCAAGAAGCTGTCCTTATACATTATTCGGAATTCTTTAATATTAATACTTGCTAAGTTGATAGGATCCATAAATACCATCCCCTAAGATTAGCGTCCAACAAATCATTGTACCAGGGGTAAATATAAAATTTTTATCTTAATTTACGCAATTAATGTAAAAATCTCTTTATGAGAAAACCAAAGGGTGCTTGAATTAATGTTTATTATTATTAGCTGAAATGTTTAGCCATTTCTTCATTTCCTGGCATCTTTAGTATAGCATCTATAACGTTATTTACTTGCTGCATATTCTTTGTCCTTACATCAACTATTAGCCACTGAACTAGCGAGTCTCTTCCACCTTCTAGAAATGCTTGTAAAGCCCATTCAACTCTCATCAACCTATGTAGTAGTACATACCTGTATATCTTAGAGGGCGTTGGCCCTACAGGTTTAGGATGAATCCCTCTACCATCAGCTCTCACAGGTATCTCGACGGCGACATTATTAGGTAGACCGCTAATTACACCGTTATTCATTATGTTTGCATACATTGGAATCCTCCTAGCGGATGAGGGGTGTTCGTAGCTATCTGCCGGTTTATCGTTGTATATAGAATCCATGAGGGCTGCCAATACTTCTCCGCTAGGTCTAGGAGGTATTCTCTGTGCTATTGGCTTAGATTCATCGAATACTATATTTGCCATCTCTTGTACTGCTCTTCTAACGTTTAAAACCCTTATGGCATCACCTATCTCTGAATCAGGTCCACCGTAAGGTCCATACCAGTACTGCTTAGTCCTTAAATCCCAGTGATACTTCCAAGTACCACCTCTAACTGAGTCGCCTATTGGTAGATAGCCGTAGGTTTTATACATGTCTATTGCTGCTGGAGCTAGGTCGACATCCCATGGGTTGGTTGTATACTCCCTCCATACGCTCCAATACTCCTCGGCATCCTCTTTGACCCAATCATCGACGTAACGGTAAGCGTTTTCTCCCTTATACTTAAACTTTGTAAGCCATATAACGTGGTTAAAGCCTTGCATCTCGAAATCAAGGTCGTTGAAGTCTATGAGACTTGCTATCACTTTGCGGCATTCAGGGCTGTGCATTGCGCAAAGAGATGTTATGTTCTTACCAAGTTTTTCTTTAGCTAATCTCATTCCTAGAATCTCTAAAGCTGCTCGAAAACCTAGGAATCCATGACATATACCAGCAACTTTAACCTTGGTTTCTCTCCCAATTAACGTTGTTAGTTCTAGTACTGGGTTCGAGATTATGAAGAACCAGGCATTAGGAGCTAGCTCCTCTATATCTCTAGCGATCTCTAAATGGGCTTTGAACTGATGATAACCCCAGATAGTATGGTAATCGCCTACGTAATTCCATTCAACGCTATTAATACCGTATTTATACCCGTATTCCTCGGATATAGCCCTCATCGTCTCGTAGTATGTATAGCCCTTTGCAAGAACTGTTGAAACAACGAAGTCGGCATCTTTTACAGCTTCTCTTCTATCCTTGGTAGCAAAAACCTTTGAGGGTATCTTCAGTTCTTCAACATATCTTTTAGCGAATTTACTGATAATTTCAAGCCTGTAGTCGTTTATATCCATAAGCCATATTTCAGCATTCTGAAGCCCGGGGGTTAACCATATATCTATCAGTATTCTGCTAGTCCATCTAGCGCTTCCAGCACCTATAAACGTAATTTTGGGACCTTTATTTCCCATGCGAATACACCTTAAACCACTTTAGAATAGTGCAACATAAATAAACTTTATCCTCTGATATTAGCGTCTTTACATCTAGACAAAGGCAGGGTTATAAATGTACCTTTGTTCCGCTTAAGCTCATTATAGCAACAGAGTTCCTACGGTTATTGTTTCTCCATGTTTATTTACATTGCCTAAGCAGGATGCTATGGATCAATATCCTATATTATATCAGCCCCCGCCCAGAAGAACTACATACAATCATCGGTGTTACCTCAAAGTCCGGGTCTTTCATCATTTTAAGTTTCCTCAATATCTAGAGCATTAGCTTGGTAAACCTAGTTAGAATCGCTTTATTTATTTTGATCGTATAATTGGATAGCTTATATTTTGGTTATACAGTTAACCTAATTATTGAGTTGGTGAGATATGTCTTTAGAGCATCTATATGATAGGTACGATCGTCAAATCCCAGTTATAGGTGTTGAAGGTCAGAAAAAACTCGCTAAATCTAAGGTTGCTGTTATTGGTGCAGGTGGTTTAGGGACACCTATTATTTTGTACTTAGCGGCTGCAGGTGTAGGTAATATAGTTGTTGTTGATAAAGATGTTGTTTCATTAACTGATTTGAATAGGCAGATACTTTACACAGAAGTAGATATCGGTAAGAAGAAAGTTGATGTTGTTTGTGAGAGAATTAAGAAATTCAATAGCTCTGTAGACGTGGAGTGTCTAGATTTAGAGTTTAACGAAGAGAATGGTAGAGATATTGTGAAAAAGGTAGACGTAGTGGTTGATGCGGTTGATAACTGGGAAACTAGATTTGTTATAAACAAGCTGTGTGTTGAACTCCGTAAACCCTTTGTCCACGCAGGGATCTTAGGGTGGTACGGACAAGCAACAACCATAATTCCCGGTGAAACACCTTGCCTTAACTGTATAATCCCTAAACCTCTTCCCCGAAGAAAAATACCAGTTGTGAGTGTTACCCCAGGGATCCTCGGGATTATAGAGGCTTCCGAAGTAATAAAGTACCTCCTAAACCTAGGGGTGTTACTCGTAGGAAAACTACTCATTGTTGATCTTCAATTCAATGAATTCAAGGTTGTAGAGATAAAAAGGAATCCTCAGTGCCCGATTTGCGGAGGTATACAATAACCCAGCTCTTTAAGCTGATACAACACCTAGTGCCTCAAGGTATGAGAGAGTTTGCTTGATATCCCCTATATTCGGGTTATACACGTAGTCTACAGCTATCTGCTTTACTATTTCTTTAATTGTGCAAGGCTTCAACATTATTTGTAAAGGAATATACCTTGTGGTTAAGTGATTCATAAATGTATCCTCCGAGAGCTTCTTAGCAACTTCTATTGCTTTCTCAAGTCCGAGTCTTGCAACCATAAGCCTTACCGAGATAACACCCTTAGGCGCAATGTATGTGTAAACCACATCCTCTTCAACGCTCTGCAGAGGCTTCCCATCAAAATCCAGCTGTTTTAGGTTTGAGTAAGATTTAACGAAATCTACATATGCATCGCTAACAATTTTTACTATTTTATCCTTAAATACCTCGGAAGCCAAGAGATGAACTCCTGTTCCAACACCTACAGCTATATCCTTAGTCACCTCTGCATCAAATTTATCTATGGTGTCCATGTTGCTGTGATAAAATATATCCGGCCACTGATTAAGCATAATAGAAGGTACGCCGAACTGCAAGTATATATCGTGGTCGCTACCGCTATCGTAAGGTACAACATCGAACCTATAGGAATTTGTCCTAAAGACTGTTGAAAATGTTCTGTGCTTAGCCAAGGCGTACATTAATAGCTTAAGCGTTACAGCTTCACAATATGGTTTTGACAACACATGTGGTGGTCTTATAAAGTAAAGCGTTGAATTTGTTAACCACTGTTTTTCTCCAATCATATCGAGGTTTATGCTAAAATCTATATGTGTATTCTTCTCTGCTTTATCCATGAGGTACGGTAGCGACCCATAATACTCAGGGAAGAACACAAATACTAATCGCCTCTTAGTGGGAGGACTTAGATCTCCTTTAACGATCGCTCTATCCATTGCATTTACAAGCTCTAAAAGCGCTGCAACACCACTAACATTGTCATTTACTGTGCCCCCTGGATGACACATATGTGCATACATATGAATCTCTGATTCACCATCGCCTAAAGATGCCTCAACCACGGGTGCATAGGCTTCAACCCTGTAGTTAGCCTCAACATAGATCCTAGCCTTAACCTTATCTCCTTTCTCTAAGCGATCTATAATTCTCATCGCATCTTCTTTCGAAATAGTGGTTGCAGGTGCTTTGCACTCTTTCAACTCATCTCTTGACAGAAACAAACCTGCATACGGTATTGCTTTTTCGTGAACATTTCTTCTAAAGAATATAAAACCAGCTATACCTAATTTACAACCAATCTTGTAGACAAGATAAGGCGATCCGTAACTCAATACTATCTTATCTTCAGCTCCCTTGTAGCTCTCTAAATCAAGCCCATTACCAACATACACGACGCCTGATTCAACATCGCCTCCAGGGCTATGAACAACAACAGCTGTTTTAGCCTCAAGAAAGCTGCTTAGCACCCTATTCTGATGCAAAAGCTCTGTAAAACCATCTTTAACTTCCCACCCAACAATATCGCTATGAAGCCCGTAGACCCTGCTGTAGCTAAACCGCTGAACCTTTACCTCAAAATTCTTTAAGTCTAGGATGTCCCTGCGCATAAATTCAGCGGCTTCCTCCAGCCCTTTACAGCCTTGAACTCTATGAAACCGCGATATAGATGAGGCAAACCATAGCAGTTCTTCACTTGAATAGTACCTGGAAATAACATTAAATACATCTGAAGCTGTCATCATCTAGTTTCGCCCTAAACCAAAAGACTATAGATTGAACAACTATATAACCTCTTGATCCTACTACACCTACTCTGTTTGCTATTTCTAAACCTTGTTCAACTCTAGCATATGCAGCAAAGAGACTTTGAACTAATATACGTGGAGTTCTGTTATTTTTCTAGGTCTTAGATAAAAACACCGATGTCGTGAAGATATATGCGCATAGTTGGCACATTAGAAATTACGTTAAGTAAGCCGCTTCCAGAGGTATTAAAGAGTAGACTACCTAGCATAATCCAGTATTTAAACAATGACTACCTCAAGCGCGGTGTTAAAGATATTTTAGAAGCTGCCAACATAATCAGCTTTAATGTTATGGATAACAAGATAGTACTACACCTTGAAACAGGGTCTAAGGTTAGAATAGACGAAGCTTCTCTTAGAATTAGAAACGTACTAGTACAAGAATTAGGGAAAAACTTTAAGATAGGTATTAGAGGTTTAAGACTTACTGAGCCTAAGATCTTGATAGACGGTGCTATTTCTATATCTCTAGCTCTTCCCTTAATTAGAAACGTTTATGGTGATGGATCTAAAACCGTTATAGAACTTGTAGAGTTAAGCGAAAGCGATCTCAAGAAGCCCATCTTTCTTAGGCTCTTAAGGCTTATAGAAGAGAAGGAGAAGAGGTATAGATGGGGCGGCAAGGCGGAGAACTGGGTATTATTTAAGAAGAGCCGCGAGAAAGATGCGAAATTCTTTGAGGATCCGAATAAGGTGTTAGAGGATATAGGGTGGATGAAGAGGGCTTCGGTAGGGCAATGGATATATACGCCTCCTCTTGCACATATACTTAATGTGATAAGAAAATTATTCTTAGATGAAGTTGTTAAACCCCTAGGCTTTGAAGAAGCTATATTCCCAAAGATGTACCCACTCGAGGTTGGCCTTAAAACTGGGCATCTTAAAGGAGTTATAAACTCAATGTTATTTGCATCGCTACCAAAGAGTTTTAATATAGCGGAGTTTGAGCCACTAATAGACTACATGTACGTTATGGACTCTGCTCCCCCTGAAGAGCTCCAGAAGTACCTTGAATCACCATCTTATTTCCTGTGTTTTGCTCAGTGCGAGCCGTTCTACTGGTTTTTTGAAAGCGAAATACTAGATGATGCTGCGCTACCGGTAAAATGGTACGATATGAGCGGGCCCTCTTTTAGGTGGGAGTCAGGTGGAATTCACGGTATTGAAAGAGTTGTGGAATTCCATAGAATAGAGGTTGTATGGCTGGGTAAACCAGAGCAGGTTATAGATATAAGGGATAAGCTTATGGAGAGATATGAACGTTTCTTGGACGAAGTTCTAGACCTAGAGTGGAGATTCGCTTGGGTAACACCGTGGTTCTACGAGCAATCAGGTGTTGTTGAGGAGAAGCTTGAGATAAATATCAATACCCCGGGGACTATAGACATAGAGGCATGGGTTCCATACAAAGGTGATAGAAGCGATAATAAGGCATGGCTTGAAATAGGTAATATCTCGATACATGGAACTAAATTCACAGCTCCTTTCAAGATAAAACATAACAGAGATGAAGAGCTATGGACTGGTTGTTCGGGTTTTGGAAGTGAGAGGTGGCTTGTAGCACTTTTAGCACAAAAAGGTTTTGATCCCCTCAACTGGCCTAAGAAATTCCTTGAGTATGTAAGGAGAGAACCTTTCCCAAAGTCTATAGCGATTGTGACTTATCCTAAGACTAAGGAAGGTAAAGAGCTTCTAAATGGCGTCCATAAAATGTTAGAGGTGCTGAAAAATGAGACCTAGGTTAGTTGAAGAAGCTAAGAAAAGACCACTACTCCAAGTAGCCTTGGACTTTACCAACATTGACGAAGCCTTGAAAGTAGCATCAAAGGTTGTTGCAGCAGGAGCCCATATAATTGAGGTTGGGACTCCTCTCGTGAAGATCTACGGCCTTAAAGCTGTAGATGAAGTGAAAACAGTAGCCATGGATAACCTTGTTGTAGCCGATCTAAAGACCGCTGATGCAACTAAGCTAGAGATACCGCCGTACATAGGTAAAGGCGTAGATGGGGTTACTTTGATGGGGATAGCGGATGACGATGTTATCGAGGAGGCTGTCCATATATGTAAAGAAGCCAAAGTAGCGTTAATAGTTGATCTGATTTACGTTCAGAACCCTATAAACAGAGCTTTTAAGCTTGCTGATCTAGGTGTAGATGTTGTTGCTCTTCATGTTGGTGTAGATGTTCAAAAGAAACGCGGTGTAACAGCAAAAGAGTTATTGAGGGAGGTTTCGGAGATTTCAGCAAGCGATATTATAGTTATGGTTGCTGGAGGTATAAAACCCAAAGAAGCAGGGATCTTTACATCACGTGGTGCAAGAATAGTAGTCATAGGTTCTGCTATTACTAGAAGCCGCGATCCTTATCAAGCAACTATCGACGCTTTAAATAATTTGTATAACGCTTGATGATTTTTACGATAGCTAAACCTAAAAATCTTCTACGTGTAACACAAAGGGGGAGTAATGATGAGCAACGCCGAAGAGATAAGGCAGAAGGTTGTAGAGCTACTCAGATCGGTATACGATCCTGAGATACCCATAAACATATATGATCTCGGCTTAGTTTACGAAGTTAATGTCGTAGATGAAACAATAGAGGTTGTAGTAGGTTTAACAACGCCGTTTTGCCCCATAGCCCACATCGTTGTATATCAGGTCGAATCAATTCTTAAAGAGAATTTTAAAGACAAGAAAGTTGTTGTAAGACTTGATCTGGAGAGAATATGGACCCCTGAAAGAATGAGCGAAGAAGGTAGGAAGCTCTTTAAATTGCTTTACGGCTACGATATTCTTGAAAAGAAGTAACTTAAACACAATACATAATCTAATAGCCTAAACCCTAGATACCCAACATATAAAATTCGTAAGGTTTTAAAGCCTCTCAATGATAAATACCTTGAGGTGTTTGGTTTGGCGTATGAAAGAGTTTTAATGGGAGCTACAGCTGTAGGTCTTAAGGTTGACGAAGGTATTATAGTAGGTGCGGAGAAGAGAGTTAGCTACGGTGGTTTTGTTCTTAGTAAAGCTGGGAAAAAAGTCTTCAAGATAGGGGATAGAATGGCTATGGCTGCAGCTGGACTCTTTGGAGATATGCAGACTATTAGTAGGATTATAACAGCTGAAGTTATGTATAGAGAGGTGTTAACATCCAAAAAGATTAGTGTTAGAGCAACAGCGAAACTGTTATCGGCTATACTGTACAGCTACAAGTTAATGCCTTTCATATCAGAGATAATCTTCGCTGGATATGATGAAGAAGGGTTCCACCTATATGTATTGGACCCTGTAGGATCGCTTATAGAAGATGAATTTGCTGCTGTAGGTACTGGAGCAGCTATTGCTATAGGTATTCTTGAGAATGGATATCGAAGAAACATGTCTTTGTCTGAAGCAGAAGAACTCTGCATAAGAGCTATAAAGACAGCTGTATCTAGAGATGCTGTTTCTGGTGATGGAATAGACTTAGCCCTTATTACTAAGAATGTAATAACCGAGAAAAGTATTCCATTTACATAACAAAGAGTTTTCTTAACTGGTGCTGATAACGGGAGGTAGATACTTCGATTATGAAGCCGCGAAACAGCTTCAGCTTCAGTTAAGTAAACTTGTTAGAATAGATCCTGTGAAACCCGACAGTATAGAGATTATAGTAGCTACTGATAACGGATACAAAGGCTCTAAGGTGATAGGAGTGGCTGTAGCGTATAACGCAAAGAAAAGAAAAGAACTATGTCATATAGCTATAGTAGATGAAGTTGAAATACCTTATATACCTGGGCTCCTAGCTTTTAGGGAAGCACCGTTAATGATAGAAGCTATTAAAGAGCTTTCATTAAGGTGTGTTGAAGCCGATATAATCATGGTAAATGGGCATGGTTTATCGCATCCAAGGAGGTTTGGTATAGCATCGCATGTAGGTATAGCCCTAGATAAGCCATCTATAGGTATTGCCAAGAGGCTTCTTTACGGATCTATAACAACAGATAACAATCTTAGGACCGCAATAACTGTTGGCGGAGCTGTTGTCGGTTATGTATTAGAGAATGTGTATGGCGGTAAAGTGTTTGTTTCTGTAGGGCATAAAGTAAAACCTGAAGATGCCTTAATTATAGTTGATATGGTGTGGAATAGAAGTAATCCTTTACCCGATCCACTTTATATAGCTGATAACCTAACAAAGAAAATGAGATTAAAAATATAATAGTTGAATGCTATTCATATTCTATTGTAGCTGGAGGTTTAGGCGTTACATCGAATGCAACTAGCCGTACCTTAGGCTCATCAGCTAAGATTTTCGCAGCTAACGACTTCAGCTCACTTAAATCTACTTGAGGAACTTCGGCCACCATGAAGTTCTCGGTATTAACGATTCTTATAGCTACTACGTATTCACCTTTACCCTTATCACCTATGTTCACTAGTATATGCGGATAATTTACAGTATCGAAGTATTTGTGCAAATTGTAGATACTAATATTCGCAGGGTACTTCTTCACAATAATCGGATGCCCATAACTTCGTCTACCTTCTATAACACCTGTAACCTTTACTTCATAGACATCTAGTTCAAGATTATTTTCATGGCGACTTTCAATAACGTTGTACTCCCATACTGCTGGAAAATACTGACTAAACCCTTTATCTTTCAGCATCTCCTCAACAATATCTGTTAACCTTCTAACAAGCTCAAGTTTCTCTCTGTAAAGTTTACCAACAGTACGAACTAGAAGTCCTGGTCCTGGGAATGGCTGTCTATGCGCTATCCAGTTCGGTAGCCCAAGGTGTTTAGCTATAGCTCTAACTTCGTGCTTATATAGGTCAGCTAAGGGCTCTATAACCTTAAACCCGTATCTCTCAAGAAGTTTTTCGCTTAAAACATTATGCTGAGTTTTAACACCCCCAACGGTTTCAACTACATCTGCCTTAATAGTTCCTTGAACAATCCAGCTACATCTTTTTTCCGCGGCAATTAGTTTAACAGTTGTGTAGAATATTTCTCGGAATGCAATACGTTTATCCTCAGCATCACCTATATTCTCTATTTTCGAAATGAATTCTTCAGAGTAATCGTGTATTTCTAAATCAATTAAACTCTTAAGCGCTTCCTTAACTCTTCTCCCCTCATTTAACCTCATAAAACCGGTGTTGATAAATACAGCGTACACTTTCTCTCCTAAAGCCTTCTTAGCTAATATAGCTGAAGTAGTACTATCAACACCACCGCTAACACAAGCTACAGCACAATCTACTTCATGTTCTAGAGACCTTATTTTCTCGATTATGTTTTTCGCGATAACTTCTATATCAGGGTGTGAGCTCATTTAGCCACCTCATAACAGTTAGATTAAACTACTTAGTTAGCTTAAATAAATTTTTTGGATCTCTTTTGTTATATCCATGTATAAAATTTGGTGTGTTTAGTTAGATCTATCTTACGTTTTCAACTATACTCTCAACAACGTTGATTATTTCGACTTTATGCACAAAATTCGAAGGAATTCTCTTACCTTTGAAACTTTTTTCTAAGGGGTTTGTACAGTACATAGCCTCGCTCACGATATCAAAGAAAGCTATTGGGGGTAGTATTGCTGCACCTCTCAACTCCCCCTTCTTTATGCCCTGTATATTGGTGACTATCGTTAAAGAAAACTGCTCTGTTCCTGCTTTAGTTACCCAAAGTTTTTTTGCTTTAGGGTGCTTCTCTACGTAACCAACTTCAACTCCAACTATGTCTATTGCATATTCAGGATTATTCCCATCGCCTAGCGCAATCCTATTTCTTAGTCCTAAGAGTACTGACAGCGCATAGCGTATTTCAGCAACTGCAAGTTTTGTTGTTGTAGTATCTAATTTGAGGGTTTTCGGCGGTAAAAGAATAGATGCAAGTTCTCTGACGAATTGCTCTAGATTTTTAAATTCTTCGAACTCTATCAACATGGTATAAGGCAAGTAAGAGTACTTAATTTTCATGAACGTGGACTTAAGTTTCTTAATTTGTTCAAGTGCAACTGCTTTATTTAGTGGGTAGGGAAGCCCCCATAATTTAACCCTATTCTCTATTCTATTGATAGCATCTTCGGCTACTAGGAATCTATAATCATCTGCTGTTACCATGGATAGATTCCCATCGAAGTAAAACTATAATTCATTAATATATAAAATGTGTAGATAGTAAAATAAAAAGTTTGGTTATTGTATACTTTCTTCGAAAACTCGATAAACTATTTCAAACCACGTGCTTGGTTATCCTGGTATTTCTTATTAATATGTAAGGCGCTTTAGTTGGTGTTCTTACTTCCCACCACTGAATATTGTATAGTTCTTTACCCACCATGTCTATATTCTTCAGCACATTATTGAAGGTATCAGCTATTCTTACCCTGTTTACTGGTTTAACTATTCTTCCGTTCTCTATTAGAAGTATGGCATCCCTAGCTATAGTGGAGAACTCTCCCTCAATGTAGTTTTGCATCCTTGTGTACCAGTTGTTATTTATAAGCAGACCCTTTCTTACGTTTGCTATCATTTCATCCTCTGTTGCATCCCCAGCTACCACTAATATATTCCATGGGTGAGGGGCTATCCAGCCAGCATTACCTGTAGTATTAGTGTTCATCATCTGTGCGGTTTTTGTATTGTGTAGAAGCGATTTTAGCACACCGTTCTCTATTATAGGCTTATCGTAAGTTCCTATACCTTCATCGTCGATACCTGTGGCATTCGGCATCTCAGTATCTTTTGGAATATCGTATATGCTAAACTTATCTGATGCTACTTTTTCACCTACAGCTTTTTTCATGAATATAGATGTCCCCATTAAGACAGAGAAAGCCGAGGACATTCTACAAAGATAGTTCACTAAGTTTCCGAAAACCATGGGTGTTAGAATTACATCGTAGTACCCAGGCTCGATATCTACTCTGTCCTTGCTTTCTATTGCAAATCTCGAAGCTATTATAGCGGCATTTTCAAGACCTTTGATGTTGGCTTTAGTTGATGTATAGCTCCATTGCCCAGAGCCATCTGAAGCAAATGCTCTTATGTAGCCTGTTAACCATGTTTTCTGCTCTAGAGCATTAACGTCAGTAGATGTTGATAAAGTTTTTTCTTCAAATCCTAGTTCTACCATTCCAGCGATATTGTCTATATTCTCTCTATGGCTGACCTCAATAAGAGTTTCCACGATTTGGTCAACCTTATCCATATATTCTATAACCGACCTATCAACGACGTTAAGAGGTTCAACTTTTTCAACTTTTGGTAACGGTGCATAGAAAGGTGATTCAACTACCTTACCAGCTATATTCATGAGATCCTTTATCGATTTCTCAACTTCTTCTACGTTGCTAGGCTCAAGACTTAAAACGAATATTCTTTTATCCTTAGCTAGATATAGGTCTACTGTTAAGGTACGCCATCGCTGAACAACGCTTAATTCACTATTAGCTATCTTAGCCATAACGTTTACTCTACTACGGATAAGCGAAGCTACTTCACTAAAGCCTTCTCTAAGAGCTCTTTCAACTATTTTTTGCGAAAGTTCCTGCAATTGGATCTCCATTTCTATCCCACCCCAAGCCTAATCTTCTTAAGTCTTACATCTGGTCCTCCAAACCATACCGGAACAGCTTGCGAAGGTTCTCCTTTTCCGCAGAACCCTGTATAAAACTTCAGCTCTTTACCAACAGCATCTATAGAGCTGTAGAATGCCTTAGTTGTTAATTCGAGTACTGGGTTCCTAATGTATTTAGTTAACTCTCCATTCTCTATAAGGTAGGCCTCTAGTCCTCCGTACCGTTGGCTCCACCTCTCGTCGTCTATGTTCCACTCCATGTAGCTCTTTACGTATACGCCTAGTTTGATACCTTCTAAGAGTTCTCCGAAGCTGTGATCACCTGGTTTAAGGTAGGTGTTTGACATCCTTGGTATAGGTTCAGAAGCATAGTTCATAGATCTTGCAGAGCCATTACTTTCAACCCCAAATATGCTAGCTGTCCATCTATTGTGCAGGAACTCATTTACAATACCTTCTCTATATAAGTATTTTGGTCTCGCTGCAACACCTTCATCGTCGTATAGGTAGAACCCAAAGCTTCCCGGTATTGTTGGATTATCTACAACTGTGGCAAGCTCATTACCAATTCTATATCCAACCATATTGGGTTTAATGAAACTTTTACCTGCTTGAGCAGCTTCTCTACCTAGAATTCTGTCGGCTTCGCTTGGATGACCACAACTCTCATGTACTATTATCCCAACTATCTCGCTTCCAACTACTACAGGTATCTCTTCTTTTGGAGGTTCTATGGCTTCAAGAAGTATTCTTTCGTAGCGTTTAACATCTTCAGCAAGCTTTTCTTCAAGATCCCATTTCTTAAGCCATTCAAGGCCCCCACTACCGCCGTGTTCCTCGAGACGCTGAATAGTCCCCTTTTGAGGGTGAGAAATAACGATGTTCAACATCATGCATAACCTCGGTATACGGCTTTTAACTAAAGCTCCTTCGCTATTAACAACTATTTTCTCCTCAACGGACTCGATATACCTCAGCGTAAGAACATTAACACGAGCTTCAGATACCGCTGAACTTACACGTTTCCACAGATCACTATGAAGCTTTATCTTTTCGTCTAACACTAAGTCTGAAAATTTCTTCTCCTCCTCAACACTATAGCTAACCCTACCAAGTCTACCTGGTGCAAATGTTATAGGCTTCTTCATGACCTTCGAAAGAGCTCTTGCATGCGAATAAGCTTCTTCAACTATTCTCCTAATAGCCTCTTTGCTAAGCGTATTAGTTGAAGCAAATCCTAGAGCTCCATCAACTAACACTCTTACGCCTATACCATTGGATGCTTCCTTGCTCGATCCAACTATAACCCCATTCCTAGACATTACAGTAAATTCATCAACTCTATGAATTCTAGCCTCAGAATACAGCGCTCCGAGTTTACATGCATAGTCAACAGCGTAGAGGGCTAGATCCTCGCTCATATTTCTAACCAGCACTATAGGGTGAAAACAAGTTTTAAAAATATTTTACTATTTTTGAAGGTGTGTGATCTAAGAAGCTCCATTGAATCTTCCTTTTACTACGTAAAGCTAAAAACGTTAAATCGATACAAATTTATTCTAGTGCAATAACTAAGCTCTACTGATAAAGTACGTTGATGCTCCATGGCGGTCTACGTTGCAGGTAGGATAAATATAGACTTTATTATTAAAATAGACGACGTTATGACTAGAGGGAGAAAATATAGGGGTAAGGTCGTTGAAGTTGATGTAGGGGGTACAGCGGCTAATATAGCTACAGCTATTGCTAGGGTAGATAAATCTCTTAATACTGTGCTTCTTGGTGCTATAGGCTTAGATTACAAAGATCTTGTGTTAGAGAAATTAGGGATCGAAGGTATAGACTTAAGGTATGTTAGGGTATTAAATAGTGAAACAGGAAAAGCTTTTGTATTCATAGATTCTGAGGGAGAATCAACTATAATATCTATACCTGGAGCAAACGATCTATACTCAGAGGAACATGTACCTAGTATAGAGGATGCGAGAGCCTTAGTCCTAGGTAATACGATGCTAAGCTCTGCTATTAAGTTGCTAAATAGCTTACCGAGAGATGCGTTTATTTTTATTGATCCTCACGATCTTTGGGTTAACATATGGGATAAGCTAGCATTTACAAACAACAAATGCTTTTACTTACCAAATGAGGTAGAGTTTAAAGTGTACGCTAACGTTGACGTTAATGACCTAGAAGCCGTTAAGAAATACGCTAATAGAGTTAGATGCTCTATTATTGTTAAGAGAGGAGAAAAAGGGGCTATTGCAATACATGAAGATAAGATAATAAAGGTGAATGCCATTAAATTAAATAGCTTAGGTTTAAACATAGTGTCAACAGCTGGTTGTGGTGATACTTTTACAGGCGTTTTTGTTGCTACGTACTTGAAGTACCGCGATATAATAGAGTCGCTGAAGTATGCTACAATAGCTGCTGCATTTAAGACTACAAAGCTTTCTTCACGGGCATCGCCATATATTGATGAGCTAAAGTACTTAGCCGAATACATCGAGAGAAAGAATTTTATGAACATTAGTGTACACTAAATTTAATAGCAAATATTTGATTAGGTATTCTTCGTAAACCATGACTTCATAAATACGTTAAAGTTTTTGGTAATACTCACTTCAACTACATGTTTAACATTATTTGAGGCATTTATCATCGCCAATACCTTATCTTCCCCTAACTCTAATACATTGCTTTTTCGCTTAAGCATTGACGTAATATTTTTGTAGAAGTTTATAGCATAAGACGGCGAACTCCATGTAGTGTTCCACAGCATTACCCAAGATTGATTCGCTTGATTCTCATATTCGCACAGCATAACTCTATCCCCTCTCCAATTAAGAGCTAAATCCGTTGCTTTCTCGATACCTATGTAGTTGATTAAGATAAGCATTACGTAGTAAGCTCCTAGCGTATCGCTTAAGGCACACTTATCAATACCGTTTATAGCTATAGATACGTTTACTATTACGTTTGCTCCATTTAATAGGTAGCTAAGGTATATCTCCGGGTTCATAATCATTAACGTCGATTTTGGAGGTTTTTCGTAGGCTTTATTGATTAAATTCCATCCTCCGCGTTGGTATAGATATCGGGCAAAACTCTCGCCATATATATATGGGAAGAGGTTTAAGGATAAGTACAAGTCACCAGGGTACAAATGTGTTGGAGGTGAAGGAGTGCAAAGTTTTGTCTCAACGCAGTATAGATGTTGTGTTAACCCTGCATCGCCTTCTACGAGGGTCGCGTAAGCTAAGCCTTCATCCAGAGTTAAGGGGTTGTAACCTATTTGGAAGTGCAAAAACTGCAAAACATGTGTTAGCTCGTGAGCTAGTAGATTTCTTGCTGATGGATCGTTTGGGTTAAAGTAGTCAATATTTATGTATAAAGTTGTACCAGCTGTAGCTGCCCAGAACATTCCGACCCATGATCTTTCAAGCTGTATAATAGTTTTATCGTAGGGTATTAGAAACGATAGCTTGTAAATTAGTTCTCTATATAGGAGTTCTCTAGGTATTTCGATGCCCTCCTCAGGGGCCCACATCTCTATAGCCCACGAGGTATTGATTATCTTTATAACTATGGGCTCTTTAAACCTTAACCCCCTAATTTTTTCTAAATTCTTAGACACATCATCTATAAGTCTACGAATGGAGAGCTCCACTAGGTTTAAATTGTACTTCTGTTTATTGGGTAAACCTATGAATGTCGCTATAAATGTTGATAATAGGGAAACCAGAATAACTACAACAAAGATTAAGAATATTGCTAAGTTTTGTAACTTAGCCATCTTCCTCACCTGTAAAGAGCTAGAGGATACCCCCACTTGGAGGAATGTCAACGGAATCTAGGTCAGCTATTATTGCTAGCTGAAATATAGTTGAAAATTTGTACCTTAGTTCATAAAGTTGTGGTTTGTATAAGAAAAGCTTTTTAAGTTCGCCTTCCAATGGCGGTTTTAACCCTAGTATACGTCTAATTATAGATGCTTCAAGTTCGTTTTCTACAAAACCTGTCATAATATCCATATCTGCTCTCACCTGTATAACTATGGGGAGGTAAAGTCTAGAGGCTTCATCATCGCTAACATATGTTTTAAGCATCTGAAGCTCGCTTCGTCTAAATACATGAATAGAACCATCTCTACAGAGAACATATGGTATTTTTTCATCTAAAAGCTGTTTAAGGCTTTTTCTAGAAGCAGGTAGATGCTTGTTTACGATTCTTAGCTCGGCTTGCAATAATTTATCGATAACTTCACTCAAAAATAAATCCCTGAATAGTAATTAGTTAAGAAATTTTAAATCTTATTCATTTAGAGCCCTCATGATTTAAACATTATATTAAGAATTGCCGTAGATGAACTTAAATTATCCTCATTAAACAATGTTGAATATTATGCTGGTATATGTTTATATATAAATCTAGACATTATATACATAAATACCATATTATTGATTGAAAATCTAAAAGTTATAAATCTAACCTAATGTCTAATTTACCACGGTATGCCTTATGAGTAGCGTTATCCAGGCTATCGAAGCTGAGGCCGTTAGCATAATCGAAGATGCCAAAAAGAAAGCACAAAAAATTATTGATGAAGCTAAGGCTAAAGCTAAAGAAATCCTCAATGATAAAAGTTATCTAGATGAGCTTGCGAAATACCGAAAAGAAATTGAAGAAAAACTGAAGAAAGAAATAGAAAAAATTCTTGAAGAAGCTCAGATCGAGGCTTCTATGATAAAACATCGTGGATCTAAAAAAGCTGAAGTAGTGGCTAGAAAAATTGCGTCCATGGTTGCAGGCATAGAAATCTAGGGGAATTTCATGGCTAATATTGGAAGACTGATTCTCTCTGAACCGGATTTTGCCGTAAAGACATATATTGTTGTTCCAAATGATTATCTAGAAGTAATTTCGATAAAGATTTTAGAACTAGGTGCGCTTGAGGTTATTACTCCAAAAGATAAATCAGAGGAGTACAAGAAAGAAATTGAGGAGATTATAAATTACTACAATCTTTTAGAAAATGCAAAAAAACTATATGAAGAACTTACATTTCAGCTAGATGAAGAGATAGTGATAGAGATTAAGTATACCCCTAAACCAAGCGAATTCAAAGACCTCATTAAAAGGCTTACCGAGAAATTTAGCGGAATAGCTAACGAAATTAAAAGATTAAACGATTTAATTGTTCATTTAAAGAACGAGATAGACGAACTAGAGCTTTATAAATCGTTGATAAAAGACATTGTTGGCAAATACCCAGAGGCTGATGCCTCTTTTTTAAGTTATAATGGTGTAGAAGTAGTCATAGAAACCTTTCAAGGTCCTCCAGAGAGCATATCGCAGCTACAAGCAAGAGCTTTATATACGATATCTATCATCTCAAAAAGTGATAAGTCGTTAGCAAGCCTTGCTTTTCCAGCGAGAGATTTCAATAAAATTGCTGAGTCTCTGCCAAAAGGAGTTGAGAGATCAAAAATTGTAGAAAAGTATAATTTGAGATCACTTAAAGAGTTTATCAAGGAAATGGATAATGATGTGGATAACTATAAAAACAGACTTACTGAGTTGATAACAAAGAAAAAAACCCTTATTAGAGATAACTTGGAGGATATAGCCCTACTAAAGGTTATTCTTGATTTAGAGTACGAAAGAGTTAAAGCTCTATACGAATCATTGAAATCCCGTTTCGTAACATTGATAATGGGATGGGTGCCGGAGACAAAAAGAGGATATGTCGAAAACCTTGTAAAGAATTACCCAGTCCAAGTAATATTTGAAGAATCTGCAAATCCTCCAGCAGAATTTAAAAATCTAGAACTGTTTAAGCCATTCGAACTTATAACGGAGATGAATGGAGCTCCCTCAAAAACCGACTGGGATCCAACTCCCCTATTAACCTATGCTTTCGGGATTTTCTTCGGACTTATGATGTCAGATATAGGTTACTCTATAGGGCTTATAATAGCATCAAAGTATATACTTCCTCTCTTGGTCGAAGACCCGAAGAGTGAAGGGGTTAGAAAACTTCAGAGAATCCTTTACGTTGTTGGATTTAGCGGAATTGCTGTAGGTGTATTATCCAAAAGTTTCTTCGGAGATCTTCTAGGCAAATTTATTCCAATACCACAACCGCTTATTAACCCAATGAATGCCCAGCAATTAATTGTCTTAAGCTTAGTATTTGGATGGATCTGGATATTCTTATCGCATGTCCTAGCCTTCGTAAAGAATGTTAGAAAACTTCGTGATGCTTACGGTGCTATATCGGAGCTAGCAATAATCGCCATAATGCTGTTAGGTACGTTTATGATACTCCATATAATGTACACAAATAAATTAATTGAAAGAATAGACCTAATCGAGAACAACTACAGTACAATAAAGATCTCGCTTATTGCTTCAATAGCTCTACTCGTATTCAGTAAAGTAAGGACATCTGGAGCCCTTGGAGCAATTCTATGGATATTCGACGTTGTAGGAATCTTAGGAGATGTATTCTCATTTATAAGAATTGCAGGTATAGCGCTAGGCACAGCAATACTTGCATACATATTCAACCTCATAATCGGAGGAGCTATGGCAACAAACATAGCCTTAGGAATTTTAGCCGCTATAGGGTTACACTTTTTCGCATTCATGCTATCACCTATAAGTCCTTTCGTACATTCACTAAGACTATGCATGCTAGAGATATCATCAAAATTCTACGAAGGAATGAACCAAAGAGTTAACGCATTAAAAGTACACATACCGTCTAAAATAACCATAAGTAGCCGTAGAAAAGCTTAATGTCATCGTTTAAACAATAAATTATCATATTAATGTTAATAAAATAAAAAAACTTATAAAGAGGGGGCAAACACTAACACACTAGTGGTATTGCCCATGTCCCTTGATATAGCTACTGCTCTAGCATACATAGGTCCACCAATAGCTGAAGCAATGGCTGTAATAGGGTCAACGTTAGGTATACAGAAATCTGCATCAGCAGGCCTTGCAATAGTATCAGAAGACCCCAAGATGGTCACTAGGGTATATGCGCTGGCGTTCTTACCTGCTACCCAGGCCATGGTGTACGGCTTTGGTTATCTATTTCTAACATATTCGATGCTTAGAGTATATACCGACGCCTATGGCTTGGTACCTCCGCATATTGCTGTTGGCCTACTAGCTTTAAGTATATTCGTAGGAATTGCAGAGTACTTCTCTGCATTAAAACAAGGTGAGGTTTGTGCTGATGGTGTAACCCAGCTTATAAAAACAGGAGGTAAGATATTCCCATCAACTATAGTGCTAGCTGCATATGAGGAGTTATTCGGTATCTTAGGTTTAGCCTTCGGCTTCTTAATATCATCGTTATTATTGGCAGTATGATATGTTGAAGATTATTTACGGACCATATCGCAGAGGAAAATAAATTATGGCATCAGAATTAAGGAGAGTTATATTAAGTAAAGCTGAAGAAGAAGCAAAGAAAATTATCTCTATTGCTGAAGAAGAAGCAAAGAAAATTATTGAAGAAGCTAATAAGTTAAAGCAACAAGAGATTTCCAGAGAAAAAGAGAAGATAACTAAGGGTGTTAATTATGAAACAAGAATTGCTGAAGCACGTTTAAGAGCTAGGATGCTAGTTGCAGAGGCAAAAAACGAAGTTTTAAAATTGCTTGAGAAGTATGTTTGGAATTACTTAAATGACATAGATTTCGTTCAACGTGAACAATCTCTTTTAAACCTTACTAAAGAAGCTATTAAAGCTATATTAGAGGATTTAGGTGGAGCTAGTAAAAGAGTTGTTATTCATGTTTCTAAAAAGGATTTAGATATAGCTAAAAAAGTATCTGAAGCTCTCTCAAAAGAGCTTCACCTCGATATTGATGTGAAGGAAATAGATATATCTGGAGGGGTAATAGTATCTTCATCCGATGGAAACATGGTTGTAGATAACAGCTATGAAAATAGATTGAAGAGATTCATAGAGGTATTTCTAAGTGAATTTAGAAATGAGGTTTTTGGTTAATGAGCCTTAAGCTCACTAAGGAAGGAGCGTATGGTTATATCTCAGTACTAATATCGAAATCTCCTAATCTAGCTCTTCTATTAGATATTATTGAATCTAGTGAACCTATAGATGTTCAAACAGCTATATCTAGGGGTATACTAGGATCAGAGTATTCACTACTTATACAAGCAAAAAGCATTGATAGCATTGACGAAATAGTCTATAACTCATACAAACATCTGATAGAGGACTTGCTGAAGTTTATGCCAAAGCCTTACAATTATTTCGTAGATCACTTTGTAGAGATTTTTGACCTAGATAAAGTTATCTCAATGATTTTCATGATGGAGAAACAAAAATTGAAAGTAAAATATATTGTGTCGCAAATAGGACCTCTAATGGAGTACATCGTATATTCCAAGAGGGCTTCGGGTGCTCTATCCTCGTATACTAATTGTTTAAGTATAAGCAAAGAACGGCCAATATTAGATGTTATAAAATGCTTAATGAAGGTTTATGTAGATAGAGTTGTTAACACACTATATCTTGTTAGCGAATTGGAGCCTATAGAGAATAGCTTGAAGATTTTCTACTTGTTCTCTTTATTAAGGTTCTATAGGTATGTTTTGAATTATAAGATGTTAAGGATTACGTATAACATTGAATTAAAAGATTTTGCCAAAGAAATAGGTGTACCTATATCAATTATTTCGCTAGCTATTGAGAAAACAGACAAAATCTATGAATACATTAAGAAGGATCGCTCGTATGCTTTAATATATGAACTAAAATCGATCTATGAACAACTAAAACTCCTCCTATACTCGCCTTACTCATTCATAGATAGGCTTACGTATCTACTTATACATAAATTCTATGAAAGCATGCTTATTAGATACTTGACGATGCATAGGTACGCATGGCGGTAATCATGGCTTTACACCTCAAGTCAATTAAAAAAAGTATTATTGCTATAGTTAAACCTGATCTAAGTCCGCTGATGAAGATTCTAGGAGTTGAAGAAGTTCTCGAAGTTGATGATAAAGTCAACGTTAATGAACTATTCAAGAATGTTTCCAGGCTTGATGATGTGGGTATTATATTGACGCAGAAAAGCGTTATCGATAAAGTTTCGGAAAGTGTGTTAGAGGATATACAGTCTAGGTTATTCCCAGTAATAATTACGGTACCTGATAGTATTGACGAAATTAAGAAGAATCCCATGGATGTTTATAGAAGTTGGATCAGGAAATTCATAGGATTCGAAATATACATGTAATCCGCTGTCATAGCGTTACGAGATTTTTCATTAAAGTTTTTTTGTATAGTTTGGCTTTAGCTGATACAGACCAGACTTAATAGCTACTAAGATTCGGTGATGTTGTTGGAAACTAGTGGAAGAATATATAGAGTAGCTGGTCCATTAGTTGTTGCTGAAGGATTAAAACCTATGATGTATGAAGTTGTTTATGTTGGCGAAGAAGGGCTTGTTGGTGAGGTTATAGCTATACGAGGCGATAAATCGTATATACAAGTTTATGAAGATACCACTGGGCTTACACCTGGTGAAAAAGTTGTTGCTACTGGTAAGCTTTTATCAGCTGAACTTGGCCCTGGTTTGATAGGTTCGATATATGATGGTCTTCAGAGACCTGAGAAGGTTATTGGTGAAATAACGAAGGATATTTTTATTAGGAGGGGTCTTAAGGTATCCGCTCTAGATAGGAGTAGGAAATGGTATTTTGAGCGTGAGAAAAGTTTAAACGTTGGAGAAAAGGTTGAAGCTGGATATATTATAGGTTACGTTAGGGAAACACCTATAGTCATACACAAGATTATGATCCCTCCAGGTGTATCCGGTATTTTGAAGTGGATTGCTAACGATGGTGAATACCTCGTCGAAGATACGGTAGCGGTCGTAGAGAAAGGAGCTAGTAAGTATGATGTTAAGCTATACCAGGTTTGGCCTATTAGAGTCCCAAGACCTTTCAAAGATAAGTTAGACCCTGGCGAACCCCTTATAACTGGTTTAAGAGTTATAGACTACATGTTTCCACTATCAAAAGGAGGTAAAGCTGCAATACCGGGTGGTTTTGGTACAGGTAAAACTGTAGCCCTTCAGGAAATTACTAAGTGGAGCCACGCAGATATCGCTGTCTTTGTTGGTTGCGGGGAAAGAGGTAACGAAATGAGTGATGCGTTAACAAGTTTTCTCAAGCTTATGGATCCGAGAAGAAACAGACCTATGATGGAAAGATCCGTCTTCATTGCTAACACCAGCAATATGCCTGTTGCCGCTAGAGAAACAAGCGTTTTCTTAGGTGTTACTATAGGGGAATACTTCAGGGATATGGGGTACGACGTCATAATGGTTGCAGATTCGACTAGTAGATGGGCAGAGGCTATGAGGGAGATCAGCGGTAGAATGGAGGAAATGCCTGGCGAAGAAGGATTCCCAGCTTACCTCTCTTCAAGACTTGCGGAATTCTATGAAAGAGCCGGTAGAATTGTTACACTTGGCAAACCTGAGAGAGTTGGAAGCTTAACGTTAATCGGTGCTGTTTCACCTCCTGGAGGAGATTTTAGTGAACCTGTTGTCAGAGGTACCGTAAGGTATGTACAAAGCTTCTATGCTTTAGATTATGGTCTTGCAACTAGAAGGCATTTCCCTGCTGTGAACTGGTTGTTAAGCTATAGTCTCTACATATCGTATGTCAAAGATTGGTGGAATAAACTTACAGATAATGAATGGGAATCATATAGAGAAGTAGCTATGAAGATTCTCCAAAGGGAAGCAGAGTTAAGTGATATTGTTAGAATTGTTGGTCCTGAAGCACTACCTGAAGATGATAAGTTAACGCTTGAGATAGCTAGGATGATTAGGGAAGACCTCTTGCAACAAAGTGCTTATGTACCTACGGACGCCTATTCTCCTCCAGAAAAAGATCATCTAATAATGAAGGCTATAATAACTTTCTATAACAAGGCAAGGTATGGTGTATCAGAAGGAATACCGGTTGCAAAAATTAGAGAACTTAAAAGTAGGACCATGATAGCAAGGATGAAGTATCACACTCTAGATGATCTAAAGGGAAAAATATTCAAGGAGGTTATTGAAACAATAGAAAGAGAATTTTCCGAACTTCTAAGGTGATTCCATGTCCTTACCACAATTAATAACGAAATCAACTAGAGAAATTCTAGGTGCTAGGGGTTCACTTGTATTTGTAAAGGCTTTGAAAGGGATTAAATACGGTGAAATAGTTGAGTTAAACATAGATGGCGATACAAGGTTAGGTCAAGTAGTAGATGTAAGTACCGATATTGCGATAATCCAGATATTCGGTTCTTCCGCCGGTATTTCACCTGGGAAAACCATTGTTAAGCTTCGCGGAGAAGTTCTAAGGTTAGGAGTTTCAACTGATATGCTTGGAAGAATATTCGATGGACTTGGCAGACCCATAGACGGAGGGCCATCGATTGTACCAGAAGATTACCTTAACATCCACGGCGAGCCGCTGAACCCAGCGCTAAGGATTCCGCCTTCGGAGTTCATAGAGACAGGTATATCGGTCATAGATGGGCTACTTACTCTTGTAAGAGGCCAAAAACTTCCTATATTTAGTGGCTCAGGGCTTCCACATAATAGAATTGCAATGCAGATAGTTAGACAGGCAAGTGTTAAAGGTACTGGAGAGAAATTCGCTGTTGTATTTGGGGCTGTTGGTGTTGCATACGAAGAAGCATACTACTTCCTAACAGAGCTTAAGTCCATGGGTGCATTAGATCGAACAATAGCGTTTATAGCACCTGCTTCAGCACCAACAGTTGAAAAACTTGCTCTTCCAAGGGTTGCTCTTACTGCTGCTGAGTTCCTTGCTTGGAGGTACGATATGCATGTGCTAACGATATTAACCGATATGACTAATTACTGTGAAGCTCTTAGAGAAATATCAGCGGCTAGGGAGGAGGTACCGGGGAGAAGAGGGTATCCAGGCTACATGTACACAGATCTAGCTACAATGTATGAAAGAGCTGGGAGAGCGATAGGAAAGAAAGGCAGTATGACCATAATGCCTATACTCACCATGCCCGATGACGATATAACGCACCCAATACCAGATTTAACAGGTTATATAACTGAAGGCCAGATAGTGCTTTCTAGAGATATGTGGAGAAAAGGTATATACCCACCAGTAGATGTATTCTTATCGCTATCAAGGCTTATGAAGGACGGTATTGGTCCTGGAAAGACCAGGGAAGACCATAGGGAGGTATTTGCACAATTAATATCAGCTTACGCAGAAGGTCAATACCTTAGAGAGCTATCGGCAATAGTCGGCATAGAATCATTAACGCCTAGGGATAGAAAATACCTAGAATTTGCAGATAACTTCGAGAGAAAGTTCATCAATCAAGGAGAATACGAAAGAAGATCCATTGAACAAACACTTGATATATCCTGGGGACTGCTGGCAATGCTACCAGATGAAGAACTTAAGCAAATAACACTGCAAACACTTCAAAAATACCATCCAAAGTACAGATCTAAGTAGGCTTAACGGAGATGAGCTCGGAAATAATAAAATTACCTAGAGTAACGAAAATAGAGTTGATTAGGCTTAGAAGGAGGTTAGCACTTACGAGAAGATTGCATAGAATTCTGAGAGATAGAATGACCCTCTTAGTGCAGGAATTCTACATAGCCTTAAGAAAGTCTTTAGAATTAAGGCAAAAACTTAACGCCTTACTAACCGAAGTTTATCCACAGTACTACAGAACCTTAAGGTTTTATGGAGGAGAATCACTATTTTTAGCTGCATCAACAACACAGCCGAATAAGGTAATGTATGGAACAAGGAATGTCTTAGGGATCGTAGTACCTCTTCTCGAGCTAGAGGAGATATCAAAACCTAGTGTAATACTACCTCTAGAAGTTGCTGACATTCAGTTAAAGAAAGAAGAGATAATTAAAATACTGATAGAGCTAGGCGAGTACGAAAAAACACTTTATTTAATAGGTCGAGAAGTTTCAAGATTGAGAAGAAGAGTTCAAATGATAGAAAAGATACTTATACCAAGACTACTAAATACCATAAGATATCTGACGATGAAATTCGATGAAATGGAAAGAGAAGAAAAAGTAAGATCTATAAAGATTAAAGCAATATTATCAGCGAAAGGAACTATATAAATCGATAAATGAATTAAAAAGCCTTATATATAAAGAAAACCAAGTTCTATTTATATAGAAGGTACTCCATTGGGTTTTACGATAAAACAACTCAAGAATTTTTACCGTCATAATTTTTCCGAGCTAAGTAAATCTTTAGGAGCTTTCTTATTTTACTGTTCGAAACGTATCCCTTATGAGGTCTTAAACCACCACCAAAACTTTTAGGTATGTGGAGAAGCTCATGGATGATGACGTAAGCTTTTTCCTCGAAATTTAGAGAATCAAACTTCTCTGAAATCACCTCAATAATATATTGAGGCGATGAATTTAGAGTGTACTGCCATATCTTTGGAAGTGCATGGATTCTAGCAACAGCTGTACTTTTAGAGTTCTTAGATCTTACTACGTATAACCGTGAACAATCTATATACCAAAAGAAATCCCATAAAGACTTTACAATATCTTCAACGAGATCTTTAACATCATCGGCGTAGGTATAAATAATTCTACCTCCTCTCAAACCCAAATTCGCCACCTAATATTGTAGCTCTTAGGCAACCCCTATAATTAAGCTTAAAATTGAAGAGCAATACATTATCTGAATTAAACATAGAATTTCATTGAAAGTATAGGTATTGTACAACTTAGTACAAAAAGTTTATAATCTACTATTATTGTCTATGCCTCGACTACTTCCTCCCTTTACTAAAGGATGATGTTTTCTATGCAGAAATACAGAGAGTGTATTTTAGTATATACCTGTGGAAGATCTGTCTATTGCTATTAACTTGTAAATTTTAGAAACTTTAAGGTAAAACACTATAGTAATTATGATTCAGTGGACAATAATAATGACCCCTAAGAACCTTTCTGTAGAAGCAGGAATACATCTAGCGACCTCTATGTTTATAATTTTCTGTAGTAAACTTTCTGGTAGGTATTGTTGATAACTATGAGTGTCCATGGCTACGCAGAGCTACCACTCCATGACGGTCATGTTCCTCCCCACTTACTTTACTACATGAAGCGCTTAGGTAAAGCGATAGCTATGTACATAGTCGATGCTTTTGGTCCAGATACTCTTGTAAAAAAACTAGCTGATCCCCTTTGGTTCCAAGCATTTAATAATGTTATCGGTATGGATTGGGATAGTAGTGGATCCACAACCGTTGTTCTATACGTTCTAAAGAGTTTTGCTAATGTAGATACCATTGAGGAAGCAGGTTTTGCTCTACTAGGTGGTAAAGGCTTAGATTCGAGGAAGATAAAGAACGAAGTTGAAAAACTTGCTCGTTACGGATTAGATGTTGAACGTTATAAATACTTGAGTAAAATTAGTGCTAAAATCGATGGAACGGTTCTTCAAGATGGCTACACCCTTTATATCCATGGCCTTGCCGTATCACGTAATGGTCTTTGGACAGTTATTCAACAAGGTATGAACGTGGTTAAGAGAGTGGCTAGGAGGTACCATATACATACAAATTATTTAACGATTGAACAAGACCCTCACAGCGGTATAGCTTGCAATCTCAGAGCTTATGCACTTAATCTAATAGATTTAGAATCTCGCAAAGCACGAAAAACAATACTAGATCTCTTAACGAACCCACGTCAACTTATAAGAGAGGTATCCTACATCAACAGAATACTCAAGCAAGAGAAATCTCTCGAACAATGGGTTAAGAGAACAAACAGCGGAGATAACATCAAGGTCAACTACGATATACGTAATTCAGCTAACATTAATCCTCTATTCTACAAACCTATAACTAATATATCTAGAATAGAGAGAACCTTAAATAACTTTGTGAACAAAACCATAGACTCCTTCGATGCATTGGTGATACAAGAAAACGTAGGTCCAGAGTTTATTCGAGCTTTAGCACTTGTAGCAGATATTATATATGGTGATACTCCTTCATTTCGAGATCCTGTAACACATACAATAGATCCCTTTGCTTACGCCTTTGCCCACGGCGGTAAAGATGGTATACCGTTCCCAGTCAAACTAGATATCATGAGAGAAACCATAGAATTTCTGGAGGACGCTATAAATAATGCCGACATAGAGAGTAAGCTTAAGAAAAAAGCCCTTGAAAACCTTTACTGGTATTGGCATTCAATTCAAAGTTTTAATTATAAGAATCTTAGAAGTAGATAGAGTTAAGAAATCTCGCGTTCAATAGTTACCAAATACTGGGCATGGTTTTGCAAAGTATCTGATAACCCTCTATTACCTCTATAACTATAGACTCTAGTTCTAGCCTTTTATGACAGCGATAGGAACCAATCTTGCTACGGGCCTCGCAATATTTGCTCTAGTAGCTACCTCTATAACTTTATCAACATTTTTATAAGCCTCAGGCGTCTCTTCAGCTAATTCACGCATTGTAGCTGCTCTAACAAGAACTCCTTTCTTTTCAAGCTCTTCAATTACTTCTCTCGGTGATATAGCTCTCGTAGCAGCGGCTCTGCTCATCCATCTACCGGCTCCATGAGGTGCTGACCACCAAGTTTCTTTAGCTCTTGAACCTGGTATTGTTATATAGCTAGCTGTGCCCATGCTACCCGGTATAAGCACTATTTGCCCGAATTCTCGATGATCTTGAGGTATCTCTGGGTGATTGGATGGAAATGCTCTTGTGGCACCTTTTCTATGTACTACAATCTTCATTCTCTTCCCTTCGTATTCATGTTCTTCGACCTTAGCTATATTATGAGCTACATCATATATCAACTTAATACCAAATTTCTCAGGGTCTTTACCACCTATAGCGCGCACAAAGGATTCTCTAACCCAATGCGTAATTATCTGCCTATTAGCCCAAGCATAGTTAGCCGCGGCCGCCATAGCAGAGAAGTAATCCTGACCTTCTGGGCTATTGAACGGTGTAGCAGCAAGTTCTCTATCTGGTGGATTTATCCCATACTTCCTCATAGCCCTCTCCATAACCATGAGGTAGTCGCTTGCAACCTGGTGCCCTAAACCTCTAGAACCTGTGTGAACCATTAGCGTTACTTGACCTTCTTCGAAAATACCTATCTTCTTAGCTATCTCTGACAAGTATATTTTATCCACTACCTGAACCTCTAAGAAGTGGTTACCGCTACCAAGTGTTCCCAGCTGAGGTGCACCTCTTTCTTTAGCTCTTCTGCTAACCTTATCAGCATTAGCCCAATCTAGGCTTCCTCTAGACTCTGTATGCTCTATATCATCTTTGGTGCCAAATCCTTGCCTTAGAGCCCATAAAGCGCCTTCCTCTAGAACGTCATCTAACTGCGAAATTGTTAATCTTAGTTTCCCTGTTGCACCAACACCACTAGGTATATTTCTGAAGAGCTCGTCAACAATGTTTTTGATCTTGGGCTTGATATCGTTTATTGTTAGATCTGTTCTTAAAACTCTAACGCCACAGTTAATATCGTAGCCAACGCCGCCCGGGCTTATAACACCTTCATCTAATGAAAAACCTGCTACACCACCTATGGGAAAGCCGTAGCCTTGATGACCATCTGGCAGGGTGTAACTAGCTGCAACAATACCTGGTAGACATGCAACATTAGCTGCCTGCTCAAGTGTTGCATCTTCCCTCATTTTGTTTATCAAAAACTCATCTGCATAGATAATAGCTGGTACACTCATGCAACGTTTATACTCACTAGGAATTACCCACACAACATCTTCTACCTTCCTAATAGGGGGAACCATAGAGACTACCCAAGACAGTAATATATTACTCTAAATCTTATGATTTGCCCAAGAAATTAATAAGCTTATCATACATTAACAACAGATTTTTACTCCTTAGCTATGATAAAGTTTTATACTCTCTGCAAAACGATTACTATTACGCAATTAAAGTGTCCTGAAAGGTACAGCAGATTTTAGATGTTATTTAGTAGAGTGTGAAAACTATGTCTGAGGACAAGAAGCACTTTACACCTAAGTTTCCTGATACCCGTTGGAACAAAGAATATGAAGCAATGTTTTCCGAGATTTGGGAGAAAGAAGGTCATAATAAGTTCAACTACGATCCCTCTAAACCTACTCTAATAATAGATACCCCACCTCCGTATATATCAGGCAGACCCCACATAGGCCAAGTAGCATCGTATATGCAGATGGACATGATTACGCGTGCCTACAGAATGCTAGGCTATAACGTTCTAATGCCCTTCTACGGCGATAGGAATGGGTTACCTGTAGAGATATACGTTGAAAGGGCTTATAACATAAATCCTCATGAGATGGCTAAAACTGTTGAAGGTAGAACAAAATTACTTGAGTTATGTAAGAAACATTTAGATGAAGTTGAAAAAGAGTTCATAGCTATATGGAGAAAACTTGGGTGTGTATTCGAATACTGGAAGGAAGGTACAGATAGCGAAGAATATAGGAAGATTACGCAGTCTACATTTGCTATGCTATGGCAGAAAGGCTTGATATACGAAGCCGAGAGACCAGTTATATGGTGTCCGCGGTGCAGGACATCCCTTGCCGAAGCCGAGATAGAGTATAGAGAAAAAGAAGGAGAACTCTACTACATAAGATTTCCCCTACAAGATGGAGGAGATAGCTTGATTATAGCTACAACAAGGCCAGAGTTGTTGGGGGCATGTCTTGTTCTGGCGTACAACCCTAGTGACAATAGGTATAGGCATTTAAAGAACCGTAGAGCACATGTACCGATATACAACACTATAGTGGATATAATTGAGCATCAATCTGTAGACCCAAACTTTGGTACCGGTATAATGATGATATGTAGTTACGGAGACTTAGCGGACGTAAGGGTTATCCGTGAACTAGGGTTACAGCCAAGGATAATTATAAACCAAGATGGGTTTATGAATGAAAGAGCGGGACCATTAGCCGGTCTAAAAGTCGTAGATGCTAAAAAGAAAATTATCGAACTTCTTAAGGAGCAGGGTTATTTAGTGAAAGTAGAGAACATATTAAGAAATGTGCCTACATGCTGGCGTTGCGGAACACCAGTAGAATTTATTCTTACACATGAGTATTTCTTGAAACAACTCGACTTTAGGGAGGATCTTAAGGATATAGCACGCCAGATAGAGTTTATACCTGAAGAATACAGGCAAAGGCTTATCAACTGGGTAGATTCTTTAGCTATGGATTGGCCTATATCAAAGACTAGATACTATGCAACAGAGGTCCCTGCATGGAAATGCCGAAGATGTGGAAATACTTTGGTACCGGAACCCGGTAAATATTATAGACCATGGAGAGACCCGCCGCCATGGGATAAATGCCCTAACTGTGGAGCACCTAAGGAAGAGCTTTTCGGCGAAACCAAGGTTTTCGATACATGGTTCGATTCATCTATATCGGTTTTATATGCTGCTGGTATTACTAAGTATCCGCATATCTTTAACCTCTATCTACAGGGTAAAGCCAAGGCTATGAGACCCCAAGGGTATGACATAATAAGGACATGGCTATACTATACATTGTTAAGAGTACACCAGCTATACAGAAAACCGGCCTTCGACTTTATCAGAATTAACGGTATGGGTTTAGATGAAAAAGGAGAAGCTATGCACAAAAGTAAAGGCAACGTCGTGTACACAGAACCCATGATACAGAGGTATGGTGCTGACGCTGTTAGGTTCTGGGCTGCTGCAGCAGCTAAAGTTGGTAGCGACTATAGGGTTTCCGAGCAGCTAATGAGAACAGGTATGCTATTTGTAACAAAGCTTCTAAATATAGCTAGGTTTGTATCTATGTTCCCATCGATAGATTATCCGGGGGTTATACACCCCTTAGATTTAGCAATACTCGAAAAACTCAATAAGATTGTAGAAGTTGTTAGGAAAAGCTATGAGGAGACCGATGTATATACGGCTATTCATACAATATATCACTTTGTATGGGATGTATTCGCCGATCACTATCTAGAGCTAGTAAAACCTAGAGCTTATGGTTTAGATGATTATACAGAGGAAGAACAGAAAAGTGCTTGGTACACACTACACACAGTCTTAAAATCGGTGCTACTAATGCTCGCACCTATAATGCCTTTTACTACAGATTACATTTGGAGAAAGCTATATAGCGGTAAATCCATACACTTTGAGGCTATGCCTATACCTAACGAGAAATGGAACATGGGGTACGCTGAAACTCTTGACAATGTTATAGAGGTAAACAGCGTTATTTGGAAGTATAAGAAACAAAACAATATGAAGTTGTCAGAACCTCTAAATGCAACAATGTACATACCGGAGAAACTTGCTATAGCCGCCAAGGATCTTAAGCATCTACACAAAATCAAAGAAGTTATCGTAGGAGGTAAACCCAATGACAACTACATAAAGCTTACTCAGAACATATACCTAGTCTATCAATAAGGTTACCGCTAACCATGTATATCAAAGCCCTAATTGATATTGATGTTGATTTAGATTTCGGTTTAGCTAAAGCCTTAAGGATAAGCAACAGCTGCGATTTAAAGAAAATCCTAAGCGATTCGGTCAAACATGTCATTCATACGGTAATAACGGAGAACATCGAGGATAAGGTAAAATGTCTATCAAGTATTAAAGGTTTTTTCACTGTAGATCTAAGGCTGTTTATGAAATTGTGTAAACTTGATCGTAATACCTTGAAATCTTTGGGAATCAAGGTAGCTCCAAAAACTTTTTACGAACGATCGAAAATTATAGGGTATACCTATGCTGATAACAAACTATGTATTGTGGAGAAAACATCTAAGGATAACATCGTCCTAGTACGGGTGCTTAAATCTAAAATGTTGCCTATTTTTGTTGAACCATCATTATACCTAATATCTGCTCCAAATACCGAGATTGTGGATAAAGTTCTAGAGATACTAAATATTTTGAAAACTTTAAATAAGAGATTCTCAACAAATTTAGTTGAGTTATGTAGAGAAATAGCGTAGGGAAATCCGTTACGAGACACAATGATTTATCAATATCTTTTAGCTCTAGTTAGCGAACTAAACTAAGGGTGGAAAAGTGGTTATTGTATCTGTACAATTAATACATAAGAACATCGATACTTCATCTCTACTTAAGTCTGCTTTTAAGTTGCTTGAAGAAGATGTTGAGGTATCCGAACTTCTCAGAATTAGTAATACTATGGCTGTTACACGTCTTAGGTATAATGATCATGGAATAATGCATGCAAGAATTGTGGCAGGAATTGCTTTAGAACTACTCGATATCCTCATGAATAACAATGTTATACCTACAACTTTAAGAGATGGAACTACAAAGAGCATAGAGGAAGCTAAACTTGTTGTACTCATGGCTTCTTATTTTCATGATATAGGAAACGCTGTCCATAGGGTTAATCACGAATACATAGGGACTTTTTTAGCTAAAGACCTCCTAAATAGATTGTTGCCTAAACTAGGGTTCGCCGATAGAAGAGTTATAGCGTTAAGGCAAGAGATAATGCATGCTATCTACGCTACTGAGTACAACACTAAATGTTTAACTGTTGAATGCGGTGTTGTTAAGGTTAGCGATGGGCTTGATATGGCTGAAGGTAGAGCGCGTATACCGTATAGGTTAGGTAAACTAGATATGCACGCGTTATCGGCTATAACCATTAAGAAAGTTGAGGTAGAGCAAGGTACTAAGGAGAAGCCTATAAAGATAGTGGTTCACATGGATGAGTACGCAGGTGTTTTCCAGCTTGAGGAAGTGTTGGTACCTAAGATAAAAACAAGCGGTATTGGGGATTACATCGAGGTTTACATTAGTACACCCACTAGACAAGCAAAATTCTACCCTATATCAGCAACTATGTAATGAATTCAACCCCCTCTATGGATTCTAAGCCTAGAGAACTTAAGGTAATGATATCGATGTATTCCTGATCTTTAATAGCATTGAACAACTTAAAGTAATCATCTAAAACGAAAGGTCCACACCTATACACAACTAGGCATGAAGATGTGGATATCACGCAACTACCGAGACCTCTATTAGATAGTAGCTCAAGTAATGATCTAGCATCTTCCTTAGATAACAAAGCTCTATAAGTATTCGGATGTGTATGACAAGTAAATACGGTTCCAGGTATAAATGGTGCCACAACCTTCTCAGGAGAACCTTCAAGTATTGCAGCAGAACCCCTATCTAGGAATATAACCATGTATTCTTCTTCTCTCCCAAGAAAAGGTCTAAGAAGGTTTACGGATATTTTTGCTAAGTTAATAACTATATACCTGAAAATTTCATTAACATTAGGTAAAACCCGTTGACAAGATACTTTAATAAGTTTATCATCCTTAGATACTTCCTTAGAGCACTTCCCGTTTAAGTCTATGTAGACATGTACTGTGCCTCTATTGGGATCCTCAAGTCCTTCAACTCTATATTTATGTTCCTCGATTTGATGCTCTGACAGAATTTCGTCAACTATATTCTCGATTTCTAACAATAACTTTGCAGTTTTTGTAACTATAGCTACGTTATCGTCTTCTACAACCGTATGGTACTTAGGCATAGAGATCTCCTTATTACTCTCAATGCACCCTACTATTACTAGCTGTTAATTAAATTCTAGCTGCTTTGCTAAACAGGCATTACCCCGTGTTTTCTTGGCGGTGCCCTTATTCTTATCTCTCTTTTAGCTAGTAAAAACTCTATTGTCTTAATTATCGTAGCCCGTGTTTGATTAGGTTCTATAATCATGTCTACATATCCTCTTGATGCCGCAAAGTAAGGTTTAGACAACCTCTCTTTGTATTCCTCAGCTAATTTCCTAAGAAGAGCCTCTCTTTCACTTAGGTCTTGAACAGCTTCTAGTTTTTTGCGCCATATAACCTCAGCTGCCGCTTCGGGACCCATAACAGCTATTTCTGCTGTTGGCCACGCTATTACTAGGTCTGCACCGAGGTGTTTAGAGCTCATAGCTATGTATGCTCCGCCGTAGGCCTTTCTAACGATAACTGCTATCTTTGGTACTGTTGCTTCACTATAAGCGTAGATTATTTTCGCGCCGTGCCTTATGATTCCTTTATGCTCTTGAAATGTACCCGGCACAAAACCTGGTGTATCAACAAATGTTATTATAGGTATGTTGAAGGCATCGCAGAATCTTACAAACCTAGATATCTTGTCGGACGAGTCGATGTCTAGTGCACCCATGTAGAACATCGGGTTATTGGCTACTATACCAACGGTGTAACCATTCATACGTGCAAAACCTATTATGGCATTTTTGGCGAAGTCTCTCTGTAGTTCAAAGAAAGTGCCTTTATCTGCTACAGCCTCTATTACTTCATAAATGTTATACGGCTTCTTTGGATCTTCAGGTATTATAGAGTCTAGCTCTGGGCTAAGTCTTTCTGGGTCATCATCTGTTTCTATACGTGGCGGCGCCTCCATGTTGTTTGATGGTAGATAGCTTAGAAGCTTCTTGACAAGCTCTATAGCTTCTTTATCGTCTGCAGCAACAAGATGTGCAACACCGCTCTTCGAGGCATGAACATGGGGTCCCCCTAGCTCTTCTTCTGTAACATCTTCGCCTAAAGCGGCTTTTACTACTTTTGGCCCGGTTATGAACATGTAGGATGTTTTTTCGACCATTATCACAAAATCCATTAATGCTGGGGAGTACACAGCACCTCCTGCGCATGGACCCATTATAACTGCGATCTGTGGTATAACGCCTGAAGCTACAACATTCATATAGAATATCTCGCCGTAGCCTTTAAGAGAATCAACACCTTCCTGAATTCTAGCGCCTCCCGAATCGTTGAGAAAAACCACAGGTACACCTATGCTTAAAGCGTACTGCATAGCTTTCACAATTTTTGATGCATGCATTTCACCTACGGAGCCCCCCATGAATGTGAAGTCCTGGGCTATCCCAACGACGAATCTATTGCTAACTTTACCTATAGCTGTAACAACACCGTCACCTGGAACCTTTCTTTTATCCATTTCGAACTCTGTAGCCCTCGAAGTTACAAATGTATCGAATTCCACGTATTTACCGTCATCAAAGAGAAGTTCAAGTCGTTCCCAGGCTGTTAACTTACCTCGCTCATGTTGCTTAGCTATAGCTTCACGACCTCCACCAAGTTTAGCTCTTTCGATAATATTTCTAAGTTCTAAAATTTCTTTACGTATACCTTCTAAACCCATGTTCATACCCTTATCTAGATCATACCCACTGACTCACATATTTAAGACTGCTAATTACATGGTTCAAGGTATCATGGTTAACTGTAGGCCAAACCTTATATAGCTTCAACGTTATTACTTTTAACGTGAGGTGCTCAAATGAGTAAGTTTACTGTTGTTATAGGTAATAAGAGGTACCACGTTGAGGTACACGAGGAAGAAGAAAACGTCTTCTTGGTCAGGATAGGGGGAAGGGAATACATTATTCATTTTCCTCAAGAGTTATTACAAGAGGGAGAAGGTGCAGGTTCAGAGGTTATGTCTAGGCTCACTAGAGCTATAGAAGAAAGTACAATGAGATTACAACTCCATCCTCTTCCTGTAACCGAAGAAGTTGGAATTAAGATTGCAAGCGAAATTCCTGGTAGATTAGTTAAGTTGATGGTAAAAGAAGGTGATATAATTAGTTCGGGTCAAACCATAGCTGTAGTGGAATCTATGAAAATGATTATAGAAATAAAATCGCCTTATAAAGGTAAGATAAAGAAGGTATTCCCCAGAGAAGGAAGCTTCATAGATGTTGGTCAAACTATAGCTATTTTAGAACCTACTTAGGTTATTCTTTGTACCCCCTGTGGAGACCTCACACTCATATTCCCCATCGGCTCATTAATTGTGCAAGTCTGGCCAACAGGGGGCAAGAATAGACTAGCTTCATAACCTTATTAAGTTTTCAGCTATCCCAGCATTCATCACAATAAATCCTCAGCACATGAAGGGGTCATCATTCGTCGAACCTTATACTAATTTTATCTCAAGAAAACTTTATACTTTATCGGTATAAGGTTATGACCTTAAGCTCTGCTGAACTTGAAGTACATAGGAGGTTTATGAGGCCAATCAGAGCAAAGCCTTTCATATCTATCGCAATTCCCACATCGATAACAGTAGATTCAAAAACTCTTAGAGAACTAACACTTAAAATAGGATACATAGGTAGAGCTACTGCCATATTTCGTGTTGAAGAGATAATGGTGTACTGCGATGATGAAGGAGATACAGAGATGATACAAAGTATTCTACAATATATGGAGGTGCCGCCATACTTAAAAAAAATTCTGGTTCCTATAACTCCTCAGCTGAAGTTTGCGGGTATTATACCACCTCTTAAAACACCTCATCATGTAGAGCTAGAGATCTTCGATACAAAGTTTAGGGAAGGTGTAATTATTGATAGGAGAGAAGGCAAGTGTATAGCAGAAATAGGGTTAGACAAGAAAGGGATTATATATGGTAAATGTCCCCCAAAAGGCTCGAGAATTACTACGAAAATTATTCGAAAAGGTTCAGACTATTACTATATTGATATCATCGATAAATCTATTATAGACATATACTGGGGGTATACTGTTATATCATTTAGTTCGCTAAGTAGCATGTTAAAAGAGGCTATTTCTAGGGAATACCTAGTTATTGTAGCATCAAAGAAAGGTGAATCAGTATATAAGCTCGAAGATGTCCTAAACGAAAAGTTTAGACAAAAAGAAAGAGTATTAATTGTTTTTGGTGGACCCTACCTCGATGTAGACGAAATAGCTTACAAGGAAGGTTTTGACATAAACAGATATGTAGACTTCACCATAAATTTCGTGCCTAGACAAGGCTCAGTAAATATAAGAACAGAAGAAGCTGTTATAGCTACATTATCTATTATAAACTACATTAAAGAGAAATCGGTAGAGATAAAATAAAATAATGTATTAGAATGGCTTAACTAAATAGATACATGTCGTAAACTACATATTTATGAACAAATCAATGTATAAAATGAACATGGATTGCTTACAACTTAATATAATTAAGAATATAATTCTACATATTTATTGCTTATTAAACTTAATTTGATTTAACTTATAGGCTATTTCCAATTGTACTTATTAATGTCATTTTAGGGTCTGTAAAGATATTTACAAGTTAATGAAGATCAACCTTGTGAACGACTAAAAATTAGTACAGCTACTCTATGATTATATTTATAGTGCACCATGATTAAATGCGATTAAGAGCTCTTAGTATATCCCTGACAGCTCTAATTATAAAACTCACATCACTTCCTATAGATATGAATTTGAATCCTTCCTCTATGTACTTCTTAATCTGATTAACATCAAACGCATGTATTCCCGGAGCTACACCATATTTCTCACATGTTCTTAAAATCTTGTTGACAGCTTCAATAAATATGGGATGATTGTACTGCAAAGGTATTCCTAGGTTCACCGTAAGATCTATAGGCCCTATAAATGCTACATCAATTCCTTTTACTGATACAATATCCTCTAAATTCTCTATTGCTTTAGGCGTTTCTATCTGTACTATTAATACACGCTCTTCATATTCAAACTTGCTGTAATAGTCTAGGAAAGGGCGGATACCATATTTAACGGCTCGTCGAGGCCCAACTCCTCTAAAGCCATGAGGTGGATAACTAGCATATTTTACAACAGCTTCAGCTTCTTCTTTTGTGTTAACCCATGGAATAAGTATACCTTCTGACCCTATATCTAGGGCTCTTTTTATGACAACCATGTCGTTCCAAGGGACCCTAACTATAGGGGATATGCTAGTATTTCGGAGAGGCATCATCAATACCTCTATATCAGATACCTCTAAGGGTGCATGCTCCATATCAAATATTAGCCAGTCAAAGGGAAACTCACTTAGTACATCAACTACATCTGGATGATTTATGGTTATCCAAGTACCAACTGTAGCTACACCCTTTTTGAGCGTTTTCTTAAGGTTAGGCATTATAAATCACCCATAATAACTACTTCTTAATTCCTACTAAGAAATACTACTATATTTAATCCTCTAAAACACATAGTGTAATTTTAATAAATCCTTAACTTACCATAAACTAAAGTCGAAGTATCTATACATCTTTTAAGATAATAATACAAATAATTATGTAGATAATAAAATTCTTATTTCGACAGCAAACAATACTGTCATTTTAGCTGATACTACTAATACCTATAACAGTTTTACAAATCTTTGCGTTGCAAGAAATAAAGTGGTAGTCGATGAATAGAAGACCATCGGATCTCCTGAACTTTGTTGATTTTGGTAATATATGCAAATCATGTAATATAAATTGTTGTAAAAGATTTTATGCTGTATTACTTCCAGAAGAAGAAGGTATTTTTGAACATGAATTTGAGGTAAAAACGCCGTTGGGTAAAGTTAAGGCTATTGGTTCTAAAAACGGCTCGCCGTGTTCATACCTAGACGAAAAAGGTTTATGTAAGGTATACAACATAAGGCCTTTTGATTGTAGAGCTTGGCCTATTATGCTATACTACGATTTTGAAAAAGATGAAAAAGTGGTTTACTTAGATATGGACTGCCCTGCGGCTAGAGAAAATAAAATCCCTAAAGAATTACTTGATAAGATCATAGAGGTTATTAAAGGAATTAATATAAATAAGGAATGGTTAAAGAAGTATACCTTAGCACCTTGGCCTAACAACCTTAAAGAAATCACGAGATTTAAATAGGTTTATCCTGCTAATATCAAAAACATAGTTTTAAATATCGAGGAAAGCTTTAACATATTATTAAGAAGATCTTCACCAATTTGCGTGATGACTTGTGACTAACTTTAAGAGGTTTAAGCGGAATGAGAAGATAAAGGTTATGAAAATTCTTAGAGCTTTGAATTACATTTATAGTTTACGACATCTAGAATCTTTGTTAGAAATCCCGTATCAAAGCTTATGGAAATATATCAATATGCTCAGTATACCAAGCGATGAAGTTACAGCAAATATACTTGCAAAACTTAACGAGCTTAAACTCATTGATCAAACCATCAACGATTTTATGAGTATGCATAAAAATAATGTACATGAGCTGGTCTCCGATATAGGTCTCCTCTCGCTATACGCTCTAAAATTAGAAGACGATTTAAGAGACCAAGATATAGATATCATTATACCTATATCTGGAGATTCTATACCTTTTGCAACTATTCTCGCATGGGAGTTAGGATTGAAAATGTGTATTCCTTTTTTCGATACTAAAAAAGTTGAAGACTCTAAAATTAGAGTTACATGGTATCATTCGCACTATAATAATATTGAATTGTTTATAATTTCAACAACGTGTGTAGATGATCTAAATGTTCTTTTAGCAGATACGGTACTAGATGATGTTGAAAAACTTAAGGCTATACTTCATCTACTTAAATCTGGAAATTCAAAGCTTAAAGGAGTTGTAACAGTATACATAGGTAAAGATTGCCTTAATTTTATTGAAAAACATCCCTTACAATCAGTAACATACTATATAGCTGTTATCTAGGACTAAATTAAACGAAGTTAGTTAGAAAAACAGGATTTTAACTTAAATGATTGAACATATTACTTTATACCAAGATGTATACTATATATAGTTATGGTGATCCCTAATGTCGAAGAAACCTGAAAAGAAAGCCGAAAAGAAGGAAGAGAAAAAAGCTGAAAAGAAGAAAAAGTGAATTCAATTATTTTTGGCTTCTTTTTAACTCTGGCATATGTTCTTATAGAGACAAATAATTATAAATATAAACCTTATAATTCGTGGTGTACAGCATTAATATTTATAGTGATAGATTAAAACAGTAAATGCTAGTCCATTTTAACTCTGAGGAGAACTCCCATGATTGAATGTAACTGGTTCTGCCATAGATGCGGTTTTAAAGATAGAATAGCTAGCAGATATTACTGGAGGTGCCCTGTTTGTGGATCTCCTATCGATTTAGACTACAAGCCTATTTACGAAGTTGGATCAAAGGGTCTTGATAGATTTAGAGGATTACTTCCATTTACTCCAACTAAGTACATCGGAGAAGGTGAAACTAAGAGTATTGTTGAAAAAATTGATGGTGTTGAATTTCTCTTTAAACTTGAGTATATGAATCCGAGTGGTAGCTTTAAAGATCGTGGAACGTCTTTAACTGTAAGCTATGCTTATTTAATGGAATTTAAGGATGTTGTAGAGGATTCAAGTGGGAATACAGGTATTTCTGTAGCCCTATACTCTAAAGCTTATGGTCTTAGATCTAGGATAGTTATACCTTCGACAACATCTAAAGCAAAGAAATGTCTTATAAGGATGCTTGGAGCTGAGGTTATAGAGGTTCCAACGAGGAAAGATGCTGCTGATTACGTTTTGTCTTTAGCCGGGAAGTACTTCTATGTTGGCCATACATGGAATCCTCTCTATGTATACGGTAGTACGACGATATCATTTGAGGTATACGAAGAGTATGGACCTCCTGATGTGGTTATCATACCTACAGGTTCAGGAGGTCTTCTCTTAGGAATCTTAAAGGGATTTGAAATTCTTAAAAAGATAGGGCGTAACCTGAAAATCCCAACACCTATAGCTGTGCAAGGTTATAGTGTTCAACCAGTATTCAAAGCTGTCAAAGGTTTTGAAGAAGTAGGTGAAAGTTCTAATTTAGCTGAAGGTATTATGGTGCCTAATCCTCCTCGATTGAATGAAATTAAAGAGTATATTGCTAAGTACAGCGGTGACGTGATCTTAGTAGGTAATAGCGAAATTAGCAAGGCTATGGAGGATCTGATGGGAATGGGCTTCATAGTAGAACCTACGTCGGCAACTGCTTACGCAGCATTTAAGAAGTACAAGGATAGATTCCAAGGTTTAAGAGTTCTAATAGTATTAACTGGCTCAGGGCTAAAGCTCTGTGAAAATTAGAATACGCCTAGCTTTTAAGAACATTAACTGTTATAAATGTTGAGTTGGTTAAAAATAAAGAATATAATGTTTTTACTCTGTAGATATGTATTCCTTAAGGTATTTAACTGATTCCGTTAATTCTTGGAGTACTTTATCGTCGGGATATTCAAATGCTGGGATGTATTCGAGGAATAGATATACCTCCTTTGCACCTGATGCCTCGATTGCTTCAATAATTTTATCAGGTTTTATAATGCCTATTTTATTGAACTGTTCAGTAAAAGGCCAGTGTCTATCTCCTTTACCATCCGTTTGTTGTATGTGTATTGCTGGGGATTTTGGCGCAAACCTCTTCAACCATTCGTATGGATCCCATTCATTTCCTTGTAACGTGCATTGGTGACCTAAATCTATGTTTAGCAGAACTGCTGCACCTGGACCTTCGTTGGCTCTAACCAGGATCTCCTCTGTTTCATTAATTGTCCAGGGAGTCTCTCGGGGCACAGGCATCGGTTCCCAGAGAATTACCTCAAGACCTTTTGATTGGGCATACCTCCTCAAAGTCCTAACATTCTCTACAAGTGAATTATCTACTTGCGCTCTTCTTTTGGGATCGTTGTAGTCTTTAACGCTTTTAGCAGCTATATGTCCACCGGTTGCTTTTACACCTATCTTAGCTGTGAAATCCACCGCCTTCATATACCAATCTAGAGCATCAAACCTCATAACTGGGTCTGGATGTGCAAGAAGGTTAAAGCTGTAAGCTCCTAAACCAGTAAAAGTCGAATGAATGACTACGCCGTATTTTCTCGATGCATCAAGTATTAGAGCCGCCATATGTTCAACAGCAGCAGGCAACGATCTTGGGTCTAGAAGATCAAACGAAAACTGGACATACTTAACATCAAGACCTACTACTATTTCAGACCACTCATCAGGCATAGGCCATCTTTTCACAGCCCAGCTAAGATTTAAACCAAGACGTATTTTTGCCATACCTTACCCCTAGAAGATGTATTATAAACAGAAAATTAAAACCTATATCACCAAGAATCTAATATTGGTCTTAATTGTATATTTTAACGCGATATTGCTTAAGCTGTAGATGGCCAATACCATTATTAATACCATTATTCTCTATGGTTCAAGTACTATTTCGGCTAGAGCTTTATCTAAATCGTCTTTGAATCTAAATGCCACTGCATCATAATATGATGATAGCTCGATAATATTCCATCCGCTATTTAAGCTTACATCATCTTCAGCGATCTTTGATAGAAGGTTATATTCTGCTACCTTCATCTTCACTTCCTTTGTAACATATACTCTCAATTTTTTAGTTGTAAATCCTTTTAGAGGTATTCCTCCAAACCATCCAGCTACACCTGTTTCCCCATACTTATACAATCCATCGAATACCCACAGCCTAATAGAGCTCCATGGCTTTGTAAAGAACTCTTTTAGAGGTACAGCATATATTCCTCCATCACCTGTTCTATAGGTGTATGCTGGGCAGTGGTTAGCATAAGATGCCCCTAAGTATATATTTTCTCCATCAGATATCATGCCCGAGACAAAACCTGTTGATGTAACGATTTGGGGTATGACTGGGTCTACCCTAATAAGTAACCCAACGGTTGTTCTTAAAGTTGGTTCTGTTAAACCTTCAGATGGGTTAACAGCTATAAGGGGTAAACCTAGAGGGTAGACCTTCTGGGTTCTAAGACCAGGAATGTATGCTGGTCTATGAAATTCAGGTCCTACAACTTCTAAGAAGGGATAGAGCGTATATTCATTTTTATACGGATCCACGACTATCATTGCACCACCGTAGAAGGCTATAAGCTTATTCTGGAGTTGAATTATTTGACCTCCATCTCTCTTCATGGATATCTTTTTACCAGGGTCTAAAGCAAAATTGAATTCCTCTACAAGCTTACTCTCACCGTTTACTGTATCGTATATAGCTATAGCTGAATTCTCCATATGGGCAGGGTTGAATAGAGTTGCAAAGATCTTATCGTCTTTGAGCTCCATTTTGTATACAGTTCGGTTTTTGATTAGCCATTCAGCTTTTCTATCACTTAGAAATATTCTCCAAAGACCTAGCTCAGCATAACCATCGGCTCTCGAGAAGTAAAGGATATCCTCGTGTCCATCGTATAGAAGATCCGTAACTTCTCCATACCAGTGGTTTGGAGGTAAATTTTCATCCCATTTTCTAGACCATAAAAGCTCTACTTTACCGTTCTCATCTACTGTATGTATGTGGCTGTATTTATTCCTCATATCTTGCTTAGATAAAGTTCTATCAGTAGATACAAGAAGCCCCGGTGGTGCTTTTATCCAACCACCTATGAATACGAGATCTTGAGACCAAGTTATAGCGCCATGAGTATCTCCGCCAGCTCTAGGAGGTCTACCTATAAGGCTGTAAGAGTATATGAGTTTTCCATCCATAAATACTTTCCCGGAATGGCCTTCGTGAACTACAAACGCATCATTCATTGGATGGAAAGCCATGTAAAAGCATCTAAACTGATTATTCCCCATACCGACTTCATCGTGCTGTATAAGCCTTCTTAAATGAAGTTTCGAGGGCTCCATCTCCATTCCCTCTATGCTAAGAGTTAATATGCTGATAAAAATTTCTTTTGGTATTACTCTACATAGGAATCTGCAAAGAACTTCCTTCTGTCCTTAAACTTTAAACTTTCTCCAACGACTAAGAATCTGTCTTCGACTACAATATCGTCTGCACTCCTACCAATCATAACCTTGTATTCCCCTGGAGTTATAATCAATTTTAATTCTTTCCCGTAGTAAGCTAGTTGCTCTGTTGATATCGTGAATACTATTCTTCTTTTCTCCTTGGGTTTTAGCGATACCCTCTTAAATGCCTTCAATTCTTTTACTGGCAATGCTACTTCGCTATAAGACCTAGATATATAGAGTTGAACTACCTCGTCTCCTTCCACATCGCCTATATTCTCAATGTCCACAAATACCTTAAGTTTACCGCCTATGGGAACCTCCTTAGGGTCTACTACGAGACTGCTGTACTTAAACTCTGTATAACTTAATCCGTAGCCGAATGGGTATAGAGGCTTTGAATGAAATTCCATGTAATCCCCAAAGGATGAAGGCTTCCTTGAGTAGTAGACTGGTATTTGACCTACAGCTCTCGGTATTGATACAGGTAGTCTCCCACTTGGCGAATGCTCCCCAAATAGTACATCAGCTAGAGCGTTACCTCCTTCGGCGCCTAGCTTCCAACACCATAGAATCGCGTCGACATCCGCATATATGCTCTCTATAGACATAGGTCTACCTGCCACTACAACTAGTATTATACTCTTACCCAACCCTTTCAATGCCTTAACAAGTTCTTCTTGAGGTTTGGTAAGCGAGAGCTCAGCTCTATCAACGCCTTCACCTGATGTACACTTCTCCCTATTGAATATACACGATATATCGCCGACGACAACTATAACTACATCCGCCTCCTTAGCTAAGTCTAGAGCTTCTTCAAGAGCCTTGGGCTCGGTAGATCTAAGGTTGCAACCTTTAGCAAAGAACACCGTTGTTCTTGAGCCAACTTTATTCTTTATACCTTCGAGAGCTGTAACTATATGTACATCAGGTTTCAGTAACCCTATGTGAGTAGCATAATGATAGTCACCCAACATAGCCAGCGGGTCGTCAGCTAAAGGACCTACGACAGCTATTCTCTTAATATTCCTGGGTATCGGTAGTACTCCGTTATTCTTGAGAAGAATAATGGATTTCCGTGCAACCTCTCTTGCAATTGATCTAAACTGGGGATTATCAATGATCTCCGGAACTTTATTCTCATCAACGTATGGGTTGTCGAATAAGCCTAAGAGGTACTTAACACGTAGAACTCTTTCTACAGATTTATCTACTAAGGATTCAGGTACTTCTCCTTTCTTCACAGCATCTATTAGTTCCAAATAGTACTCAGCATGTGGAAGCTCAATATCTACGCCAGAGGATAAAGCAAGTAAAGCTGCTTCTGTACGGCTTCTGGCAACTTTATGTATAGTTTGGATGAACTTTATACCCCAGTAATCAGATACTACAATCCCGTCGAATCCCCATTCACGTCTAAGTATTTCGTTTAAGAGCTCCTCATTTGCATGACAAGGCACGCCGTCTATTTCATGGTATGCGGGCATGATGGCCTTTACCCTGGCTATTTTAACCGCTGCTTCGAATGGATAGAGATGTGTGTTCCTTAGTTCACGGAAGCCTATGTTTACAGATGCTATGTTCCTACCTCCTTCCGGAACCCCGTGCGCAGCAAAATGCTTTGCAGTTGCTATAACCTCTACTTTCTCTCCTCCCCCTTGCAATCCCTCTATATATGCTGTGCCCATAGATGCAACAAGGTATGGATCTTCACCAAAAGTTTCCTCGCATCTACCCCATCTAGGATCTCTACAGAGGTCTAGAACAGGCGAAAGGCAATGTTTAACACCAACAGTCAATACCTGCGCCCTTATGGCTTCGGCAACATGTTTCACTAAATCAGGGCTCCAGGTACTCGCTAAAGCTAGAGGTATGGGAAACATTATCACCGATGGACCCATTAAGCCGGCTAGGCATTCTTCATGTACTATAGCTGGTATACCCAACCTCGTCTTCTCCACCAAGAACTTCTGAATCTTATTTATTATTCTAGCAACTTGTTTTGGCTTGAAACCTAGCTTTGACCCTGCAACTCTAGTTATCTGACCGATACCATATCGAAGAACCTTCTCCGCTTTTACTTCAGAAAACTCATCACCTTCAACAAGATCATCAACAAAGATTGATGTTAGTTGAGCAATTTTCTCCTCTATAGTCATCTTCCTGACTAATTCCTCCACTACATCACGAGTCAACTAAAACCCCTAGAAAAAATGAAGGAATAAAAATAAATATTTAACTACATATAGGGAACAAGATTTATTAGATAATTCTATCTCAAGGCTGGAGGTATAATCCAAGTATTTCTCTAATCAGTTTTTGGGACTCTATAGGGTCAGCAACATCTATTGTTCTCCTAATCTTCTCCCAACCAACCTTCTCTAATGCCTTAACAATAGCTTTTATGTTGAATATGCTTTGCCTGAGCATTTCTGCTGCATCTAGATATCTTGGGAAAAGATCTAACCCATACCAACCACTGTAGTTTAGTTCATGTAACCAATAGAGTAGTTCTGCGAACTCTAAAATGTGGACGCTCGCTGGAAATAGATCTAGATCTACTTCTGTAAATATATCGTTTAAATGCAGATGATACAGGGCATTATACCTTGATATGAGGGCAATGGTTTCGGGCACGTATTCTTTAGCTAACTTTGCATGGGCAAATTCAACATTTACACCTACGTTCTTTACACCCTCCATCCTAAGTTCTAAGATGGTTGTTAAAGTTCTTCCCGCTGAACCATGTAGCAGATAACTAGAGGGATCCTCCATTTTATACTCAAGCGCTACCTTAAGGTCTGAGCCGTACTCCGCTACCTCTTTTATTGCCGAAATGTAATTACCCCAAAGTTTTCTATAATCTGATGTAAATGGAAAGTCGAAGCCTTCTCTACCAGGCCATATTATCAATATTTCAGCACCAAGCTCGCGGGCAATGTCTACAGCCTTCTTGCATCTCTCTATAGCTTTCCTCCTAATCTCAGGATCTAACGCGCATAAAGCTCCTCTAGCCCATTGAGCTTCCTGAGAAAGAACCGGAGCTACAGCAGCAGCTTCTATTTTATGACTTGATAACGCATCTTTAACAGCTTTAACGTTTTCTTCATTAACCTCCGTAGGGTAATGGAATTCTAACCCTTGGAGGTCTTCAACTTTAGCTGCATCATCTATTAATTCAATAATTGGTTTAGCTGGTTTATAACCCATAGGGGCAAAACGCTCAACCCCAGCACCAAAAATCCATATCCCTGTTGAAAATCGTAACGCCATTTTTACCCCCCAACATCATATCTAAGCTTATTCATATAAAAATCTTTGTTATATAATTCTATACAAAATACCAAAGTATCTACGATGATGAAAAATGCAATAGATAGAGCACTTAATCGAAACTAATTTTAATTTAATTTAAAAATAATTAGTTTACTTAACTATTCGCAGTTACTTCTTCTTAACAAACCAGCTTATGGCAAATCCTACAACAAATAGTACAACAGCTAATACAGCAGTCATAGTCCAGTCAGTAACACGCTCAACCGTAGTAGTAGTAGTTGTAAAGGCTTTTGTTACCGTAACTGTTGTAGGGGTAACCGCAGGCGCCGTTATAGTTATAGTTACTGTTGCTGGAACAGTAATAGGCCCTACGGCTACTTTCTCTAGTTCTTCAAAGAATTTCGATGCAGGTATTCTATTTCGAGGCTTTAGGAACTCCGGTACGGTATCAACATCTGCTCCCGGCGATACTTCTTTAGAGGATTTAACTTGGAATAGTACAAATACAAATGCTGGATCCCAGTTAGTTGCATAGAATGCTCCATATTTCTGTATCCTATCAGTATTTGGCCATCCAACCCAGTATTTCTCTGAGTACTGATACCAGTGAGGATCTTGTCCGAATATCAAGAACGGTAGATCCTTAAGCCATATTTCTTGCAGAAGTCTGAATAGATCTTTCCTCCTTCCTTCATCCCACGTCCTACCGATTTCGTCTAGTATCCAATCGGCTACAGGATTCTTGTACCTTGATATAGGTCCACTCCATGGATTTGTAGGAAGCCTGGAATCCATAGCTACATCGAAGTTTATCCACGGTGAAGAAGCCCCCATTCGTGTACTATGCAACCACCACGTTGCTTCATAATCTCCTTGGCTAATCCTCGACCAAACTACGCTAAAGTCCAGTTGCAGAACCTCGGCAATTACCCCTAGCTCTCTTCTCCAAATATCTGAAAATACTGTAGCAGAACCTATTACAGGTACCCAGCCCACAGGCACTATGACCGAGAATTTGAAGTCTTTTCCGTCTGGTAGTTCTCTAATTCCATCGCCATTTCTATCGATTATACCTGCTTCATCAAGCAACTTTTTAGCATTTTCTATTGTAGCCTCTTTAAGGAATGCCTCAATAAGATCTGTCGCCAAATATCTCTCAGTTCTCTCTAGCATTGGTATTATTGGTACGGGGTACAGACGTGGAGGCATTAGGTAACCCGAGAATGCTGCTTCAGATGCTTTCTTCAGAGCATCCATGTTATTAGCAAGCATAACGTAGTATAGAGCTTTTCTAACCCTTATATCGTTGAAGGGGTATCTCTCTAGATTAAATGCGAAGAACACTACGCTACCGCCGAACATACATGGCGGGCAATTCTTATTATCGAATGTACCTTTAGTAGGATCCGCTTTAATTATTTCCCATAGTCTATCAACGAAGTGTGACATATGGTCTCTATTGTTTTGTAACCACTCAAGTCTTACCTGTTCATCGCTTTTAGGTACAATATGCATTACGTATCTAGGTTCAGGAAGTCCGAAGTACTTCTTACCCCACCAATTATCTACTCTTTCATAGACCCATGTATCACCTTCCCAGTAAACAGGTCTATATGGTCCTCCACCAACTATCTTATCAAACTCTGTATCCATAAACTCTGTAGCTATTTTGCAACCCATTTCCTTATATAGAGCCTCCCACCTATGCTTAGGCAATATAAGCCATACTAAGACGTCGGTTAGCCTGAAGTAGTTAACATTGTTTTTGTTTACAAGGATCCTAACAGTATAATCGTCTACAGCCACAACATCTTCTAGATAATTCCAGATATAACTACTGGCAGTTGTACACATCTTATGAATTTCAAATGACCATTCAACATCGGAGGACTTTATCGGGTTGCCATCCCACCAATACGCATCGGGTTTGATTGTTAATTCTAAAGTATATGCATCTATCCATTTAAAACTAGTAGCAAGATAAGGTATAAAGTCATCAGAGTAGGGTCCGTAGACGAAGGGTCTTGGATACATTAGAATGTCTACGCCCCAAGCATATCTCCCCGCTATAAGTGGGTTAAATGCGGAAGGTGTACCCCACTGCTGTGATATAATGGCTGTTTCTTCCCTTGGATAGCCGGGTACTTGGGCATGCAAGTGTATTGGTAATATTGACATAAGCAATAGTACAACTAAGGTAATAATCCCTAGAGATATAGCAATCTTAGTTTTCACAGGAATTCACCCTACTCGATGTATATAATGTTAACTATTTTATAAGTGTTTATGTTAATGTTTAACTGATTGTCTAAAGCTGAACAAATTAAGTTAAGAATTGAATTTAGTGATGCATTAACGCTTAAACCATGATGTGTACAGCTTTGGAACCGAATCCAATAGATTTCGCGTATATTCATGCCTTGGATTTTTAAGTATTTCCTCAGGTGAACCCTCCTCCACAATACCTCCTTTATACATTATGAGTATTCTGTCACTTACATATGTTGCTAACCCTAAATCGTGAGTTATGAATATTATCGATGATTTTAACTCATCCCTTAACTTTAAGAATAGCTTAAGTATCCCAAGCCTAAGTGTTGCATCTATCATGCTGGTTGGTTCGTCGGCTAAAACAAGTTTTGGTTTTATAAGAAAAATCCTTGAGATAAGTATTCTCTGCCTCATGCCTCCGGATAACTCAAAAGGCCTTCTCTCTATTACTTCTTCTGGTATGAGTCCAACGCTTTGAAGAGCTTCATAAATGAGCTTCATCTTTGCATCTTTATCGTAATTTTCATCAAATAAATTGAACACCCTTAAGAGGATATCTTTAATTCTATGGGTTGGGTTAAAGGAGGAGAAAGGATCCTGGAAAACACCATTTACGTGCCTCCAATACCATTTAAGATCCTCTCTAGTTCTAAGCTCGTCCCATATATCTTTACCCATAAACATCACGGATCCTGCTGTGGGTTTTAGTAGCCTTAGTATTATCCTTGCTGTTGTAGTCTTACCTGAACCTGATTCGCCGACAAGTGATAGTATTTCACCTTCCTTTATATCAAAGCTAACATTATCAACAGCTAGTATCGATTTATGCCTTATTAAACCTGATCTATAGACTTTAGTTAGATTTCTAACACTAAGCAGAACCATATGCATCACTTATTGAGGTAAATCCAGCATGCGACAAATCTTCTTTTCTCTAGCTCAATTAAAGTAGGTTCTTCCCGTCTACATATATCCATTGCATATGGACATCTGGGATGAAATCTACACCCCGGCGGTGGATTAATTAAACTAGGTGGTTCCCCTATAAGCATAAGGGATTCAACTTTTTCAATTCTTCCTCTTACCTCTAGCTCTGGTGTAAGTATGGAATACATTAAAGCTTTTGAGTATGGATGTAACGGATTATGCAGAACATCCTCTGTTGAACCTATTTCAACTATTTTCCCAGCATACATAACAATAATTCTATCGGAAATCTGTCTAACAGTTGCAATATCATGTGAGATAAATAGAATACTTTTTACAAGCCCTTTAACGAATACATTATATATTGTTATTAATACTATTTTTTGCGTTGAAACATCTAAGGCCGACGTAGGTTCATCGGCTATCAACAGAGCTGGGTTTAATAATGTTGTTAAAGCTATTAATACCCGTTGCCTCATACCACCAGAAAGCTCAAAAGGATACCTCTCTAAGCTTTCTATAGGTAAATTAAGCTCTTCGAATCTTTTTACAGCGAGATCTATTGCCTCCTTACGTGTAAGATCTCTATTTTTCTCTGTTATAATGTCGGCGATATAATCCTTAATCTTAACCGTTGGAACTATGGCGTTCATAGCGGCTTGAGGTACTAAGGCTACCCTAACCCCTGCAATCTTTTTCCTAGCTTGATCTAAAGGCATCCTTGTTATTTCTATACCGTCGATAACTATCCTACCTTCAACAAGCTTTAAGGGTGGCGTAATATCTAAGGCTATGGCTCTTGCTAAAGTGGATTTTCCGCAACCTGATTCACCAACTACACCTACTATGCTCTTATCTTCGACTACAAGATCTACACCGTCAACAGCTTTAATGCTTCCTCTTCTGAGCATATAGTAAGCTTTTAATCCTTGAACCTCTAGAACAGCCATAATCTCACCTTGGGTTAAGATGTCGCGAACTTCGGTGAGAAGTACTCATCCAGCGATATAGCTATCATGTATAGAGATAGATATATAGCTATTATTGTTATCGTTGGAAGTACGAAAGTCCACCAAATACCTTGTGTTATATTAGCGTAAAGCTGAGCTATGTAGAGAACTAAGCCTAGAGTTATATCTTTAGTCATGCCCACGCCTATGATAGTTAACCCTACTTCTGACATAATAGAGAACGAGAAAAGCATTGCAAAAGCCGCAAGAATGTAAGGTGATATTACGGGGAGTATATCTTTAACTATTATGCTAAATCTTGAAGCTCCCGAGAGCATAGCTAAGCTTATGAAGTCCGAAGATAGTATACTTAACGTTCTAGATCTAAACCCCCTAGCCCATCCACCCCACGAGGTTATCCCTATTACAAAAGCTACAATCCATAGGTTTCTTTCCCTTAAGTACGCTGCTAAGATCATCATAAGTATCATTGCAGGAATTATAATGAAAATCTCCGAAACCGTAAGAATAACCTTATCTATGAGACCGCCAAAGACCGCTGCTATAGTTCCAAGGAAAATAGCTAGAACCAGCGATATGCCTGCGGCTACGGATCCAACAAGCAAAGATCCTCGAATACCATGTAGAAACTGAGCTAATACATCCCTCCCTAAAGCATCTGTTCCTAAGGGGTATATGTTTTCCTGTTTTAAAATTCCTCTACTCATTGGTGGAAGATACCTTCTATCTATCATAACCCCTGGATCAACTGTGTACAGTAGCGGACCCACCAACCCTGCTACAAGTATTGTTAAGAACATGGTTAAGCCTAAGACAAACTTTCTTATCCTGAGAATACCGGGAACCTTTATTCCACGATGTATGGTTATGGCTAGAGAAGCTTTTGCGAGAACCATACTATGCACCCACGTAAGCGTACCTAACCCTAGGATCTATTACAGCGAACATTATCTCGGAAATGAAGTTCGCTAATATTATTGTACCTATTATTATTATGAAGAAGCCTTGAATTAGCATGAAATCTTGAGATTGTATTGCTCTCCAAACCATAGTTCCTACACCTCGGTACCCAAAGACTATTTCTGTTACAACAGAGCCTGCAACGCTCCAGCCAAGAACTATAGCAAGACCTACTACCTGAGGTAATGCAGAGCATTTAAATAGGTATTTTACTACTTTTTTCTGGGATAGAGCTAAAACCCTCGTATAGTCCATGTAATCTGATGCAAGTTCTTGGAGAGATATATTCCTCATACTTAGCCCCCAACCACCTAGCGATGTTAGGAATATGGATGTAAATGGAAGAATATAATGACGTAGGTAATCCAAGACGAAGACCAGGGATAGACTAGGTCGAAGCGTAGGAGACCAACTTCCTCCTGTTGGCAACAATTTTAATGATACGCCAAAAATCAGCACTAAGTACATTGCAAATACGTACGGTGGTGTACCTTGAAGAACAGCTAATATGGGGAGAAGAACTTTATCTACTGCTTTACCACGGTTCATAGCCGCTAGAACTCCTAAGTAATTTCCAACAACCCATGAAGCTATTATAGCAGGCATCAGAAGGGCTAAAGTCCATGGCAGATTCTCCGCAATTACATCGAGAGCTGGTCTAGGAAAAAACATTATAGATCTACCAAGATCTCCTCTAACCATACCTTGAAGGTAAAGTATATATTGTTCATGTATAGGTCTATCGAATTTGAAGTATTCGAGGAGCATCCTCTCTACAGCTTTAAGTTTCTCAGGATCTATAGCTGCTTCTCTAACAAGCGAGTAGAGCAAAGTAGCTAATGGGTTTCCTGGTATAAGCCTTGGGAGCATGAATATTAGCGTTAAACCTACGGAGAATGTTATGATCATTATAGCAAAACGTTTTATTATAAATACAACGAATGGATTTATTCGCGACATGATCTTAGCCGAATACTAACCTTGCCACATGAATTTATACTCTCACTTGGTATAAAAGTTTATATCTTTGAATTATTGTGATAAAGATTGGTGCAAGTCTTGAGCGAAATAGTTGTACTTGCTTTTGATCTTGGTGCTAGCAGCTGTCGTGCAATGATAGGATATGTTAATGAGAAGGATAAAAGAGTTAGAGTTGAAGAGCTTTACAGATGGCCTAATTACATGGTTAAAGTTAATGATAACTTGTACTGGGATGTTCTTAGGATATGGCATGAAATGAAACAAGCTATAAAACTTGCTTACAAAAAATATGGGGATAAACTTGCTTCTATTGGTGTAGATACCTGGGGTATTGATTTTGCACTTCTCGATGAAAAAGGAGAACTTATTGGTAATCCTCACACTTACAGAGATCCAAGAACTGAGGGCATGCTTGATAATGTTCTAAAGCTAGTGACTAAGGAGAAGATATATGAGAGAACAGGTATTCAGTTCATAAGGATTAATACGTTATTTCAGCTATACTCTATGGTTAAAAGAGGTGATCCGCTACTAAGAACTGCAAGGACTTTCCTAATGATTCCAGATCTATTCAATTATTGGCTAAGCGAAGCAATAGCTGCTGAGTTTACAGAAGCTACAACGACACAGTTTTTAGACCCTAGAGCTAAGAACTGGGCTTACGATATACTAGAAACCTTAGGTATACCCACCCATATTTTTCCGCCGGTAATAGAGCCTACAACGAAACTAGGTAAGGTAAACCCCAAACTTGCAATTGAACTAGGTGTATCGAAAGACATAGAGGTAATAGCCCCAGCAACTCACGATACTGCTTCAGCAATTGCCGCAGGTCCTATGGTTGGGGAAACAAGTGGTTATGTAAGTTCTGGTACATGGTCTTTGGTGGGGGTAGAGCTTCAAGAGCCTTTAATAAATAAGAAAGCCCTAGACTATAACTTCACTAACGAAGGAGGAGCCTTCAACACCATAACTTTCTTAAGAAATATACAGGGTATGTGGCTAGTTGAAGAAACGAGAAGAGTTCTAGCAGAACAAGGATATCAGTTAACATATGACGAGATTCTAAAGATGGCTTCAGAGGCGAAACCTTTCAAAGCGTTCGTAGACCCTGATGACGATAGATTTGTTGCGCCGCTAAACATGATCGAAGCTATTATGAGCTTTATAGAAGAGACGAAGCAAGAGAAGCCTTCAAGTATAGGTGAAGTTTTCAGAGTACTTTTCGAAAGCTTAGCGTTAAAGTATAGACTTGTATTTGAGCAAGCCGAAGACCTTGTTGGGAAAAAGCTTACCCACATAAACATATTTGGAGGAGGCTCGAGAAATTGGTTCTTAAATCAACTTACAGCAGATTTTACAGATAAAGTTGTATACGCAGGACCCGAGGAAGCTACATCAATAGGCAACGTACTTCTACAGGTTGCAGGCTTAGGCATAATCAGGTCATTAAAGGAGTTAAGAGAATACGTTGCAAACTCTTATCCAATAAAAGTCTTCGAACCTAAGCATACGAAAGAACATGATGATGTATACACAAAGTTCTTAGACTTAGTTACAAGTAAAAGTTTTTAACTATAAAATAAATCATTGATTATCGTAACTTAATAAAATGTTATGGTTCTTCGTTATATTCTTTCAAGGAATTTATCAACCTCTTCACGGTTAGGGACGCTTTGCGCCCCCATACGAGTAATTTTAAGAGCTGCTACAGCGTTTGCAAATCTAACGGCTTCATCTAGGTCTTTACCTTCAACTAAAGCCGTTGCTAATCCAGCTGCAAAAGCATCACCAGCCCCAACAGTATCAACAATTTTTACCTTAAATGCTTCAATAATTTTCTTTTTAGAGTGGGTTATTATGGCTGCTCCACGGGCTCCAAGAGTTGCTATAACGACTTTAACGCCTTTGGATAGAAGTACTTCACCAGCTCTAAATACGTCGTCTTCTGTTTCTATCTCAATACCTGTGAGTTGATTAAGTTCAACTCTGTTAGGTACTATTATATCGACAAATCTCAGTATCTCTGCGTTAATTGGTTTAACAGGCGATGGGTTGAGGATTGTTATAGCACCAATTTCTTTGCCTATTTCAAGGGCTTTGTATACTGTTTGGAGAGGTATCTCTAACTGCGTTAAAACAGCTTTTACCTTCGATGAAAGAGTTGTCATCGTTTTTTCAACATATTCCGGTATGATAGCTTCATCAGCTCCGGGAGCAACAAGTATCATATTCTCCTTCGTTACCTCGTTAAGGATTATGAACGCTACGCCAGAGTGTACACCTTTTGCAATATACACGTAATCTGTTGAAACACTATTTCTGGCGAGGTTCTCAACTAAGATCTTTCCCAAAAAATCATCGCCCACAGCTCCAACCATATACGTTTTGTTCCCAAGCTTAGCGCATCCAACTGCTTGATTTGCACCTTTACCCCCAGGGTACATAGCAAATTCTTTTCCCATGACTGTTTCATCGGGTTGTGGAAACTTGGAGGTTTTTATATAGAAATCCGCGTGGATACTTCCAACAACAGCTATAGACATAATTAGGTCCCATTTAAAGACGTTATAGCACTAATTTAAAAATATTATGAAAACCATTTGATAAAGTTTATAGGTTACTGCAGCAATATAAAGAGATCATTCATAGCGATGACTATGATTAAGCGGTTATAGCATAAGTAACTATTGCCTAGATTTATACTTATATTTTACTGTATTACTTTCGTATATTAGGGGCACCAGCTTGAACTTAGATAATATTGTAAAAGAATTAACACTTGAGGAGAAGATAACCCTTCTCGTTGGCGCAGGAATTTCGAAAACTATTCTTGGAGCTGCCGGAGAAACCCGAGCAATACAACGGATAGCTATCCCTTCTGTTGTTTTAAGCGATGGCCCTGCAGGTGTAAGGATATATCCTGCAAGGTTGAGTGATAAGAAAACCTACATTACAACAGCTTTCCCTAACGCTGTTCTCTTGGCATCAACATGGAATATTGAGCTTATAGAGAAAGTTGGTAAAGCTATTGGCGAAGAAGCTAAAGAGTATGGAGTAGATGTAATGCTTGCTCCTGGTCTCAACATACATAGGATTCCTCTTTGCGGTAGAAACTTTGAGTACTTTTCCGAAGACCCTCTACTTTCAGGTGAAATAGCAGCTGCGTATGTAAGGGGTATTCAAAGCGTAGGTGTAGGAGCAACATTAAAGCATTTTGTTGCAAACGATCAAGAGACCAACAGATTCTTTATAAATGTTATTGCATCGGAGAGAGCGCTTAGGGAGATATACCTTAGAGCATTCGAGATAGCTATAGAGAAATCAAATCCCTGGGCTATTATGGCTGCGTACAATAAGCTTAATGGTAGGTACTGTTCACAGAGCCCGTGGCTCTTAACCAAAGTTCTTAGAGAGGAGTGGAAGTATGAGGGGCTTGTCATGACTGATTGGTGGGCTGGAGATGACCCTATTGAGCAGATCAAAGCAGGTATCAATCTTATAATGCCTGGAGATGATAATATCGTTAAACGTCTTTTAGAAGCCTATAAACAAGGTTTACTAGATGAGAAAACCGTAAATGATAGAGTTTCGAGAGTTTTAAACCTAGTGCTTAAGTCTCTAAAGTATCAAGGATATACACCATCGTTTAAACCAGATCTTGAGAAGCATAGCGAAATAGCTTACGAAGCTGCTGTAGAAGGATTTGTTCTTTTAAAGAATGATAATGCCTTACCTCTCTCTTCTTCAGCTCGTATTGCAGTATTTGGTAAAGGTTCTTACTTTACTGTTAAAGGTGGTTTAGGTAGTGGTAATACCTATCCAAAACATGTAGTATCTGTAGTTGACGGTCTTAGGGGAAGAGGTATAACAATAGATGAAGAGCTCGATAATATATACCGAAAGGTATTGCCGTCGTTTTGGGGTAATGTAGACTTCATGAACAGTATTCGAAGAAGCAGAATAGATTTAATAAAGGAGGCAGATGCGTTAGGTGTATCGTGGCTTCTCATAGACTTTACAGAACATATGCTCGAATACTTGAACAACTTACATGTGCCTGAAAACTTCCTAGACATCAATGTTCTAGAGGGCATCGCTTATAGAAACGATGTAGCGTTGATAACTATTTCGAGAATTTCGGGTGAAGGGTTTGATAGACTCCCACTTAAAGGCGATTTCTACCTTAGAGACGATGAATTCGATCTCATTAAGAAAGTTTCAGAGGTATTTCATAGATTCAATAAGAAAGTTGTTACAATACTTAATGTACCAGGACCTATAGAAATTGATAGTTGGAGAGATTTAGTAGACGCAATACTTGTTGTATGGTTACCTGGACAAGAAGCTGGTAGAGCAATAGCTGATGTACTACTTGGAAGAAATTCGCCGAGCGGGAGATTACCGTTATCTTGGCCTAACAATCTATACGAAATACCTACAATGAGGGGTTTCCCAGGCGAGCCTAAGAATAATCCTGTGAAAGTTGTTTACGGAGAAGATGTATACGTTGGGTATAGGTACTACGATACCTTCAATGTTGAGCCAGCCTACGAGTTTGGTTATGGTCTTAGCTATACAGAATTCGAATACAGAGACCTTGAAATTAGGAAAGAAAACGATATGGTTAAGGTTAAGCTTAAGGTTATAAACGTAGGTAGGTACCCAGGTAAGGAAGTAGTTCAAGTTTATATAAAGCCTCCTCAAGGGAGAATTGATAAACCTATTCAGGAACTTAAAGGATTTCAAAAAACTAAGCTACTAAACCCAGGTTGCGAAGAAGAAGTAGAGATAGTTATACCAATAAAGTACTTATCAAGCTTCGCTGAAGGTAAATGGACTGTAGAAAGAGGTATTTATGAGGTAAGAGTTGGAAGCTCATCAAGAAGAATAAAGCTCTCCGGTTACCTAGAGCTAGAAAACGATATATGCTTCGATGTAAGTTGGAATAGAACTCGGTGTAATGAAGGTAATTAAGGCAGAGATACCAATTTCATTTTACCATACTATTAGTTTTCGGTATACTAAACAATTCTAAAAGTATTACCTACTGTTAAAATCGTAACTTATTTGTTAAGATTTAATCAACGGTAGTGATTATAAGCTATGAGTCGTTCTATACTTACTCTCGGGTGTATTAGATGGCTGCATGTACAAAAGCTGTTAAAGTTAAAACACCTGAAGGAGCTGAAAAAGATCTTACACCTAAGAAGGTATGGA
>Ga0105162_1000031_pt1 | contig 91775 bp, 93 predicted proteins | sample JNZ201metaG_FD_81532 | JGI IMG/M metagenome (GOLD analysis project Ga0105162, IMG submission 81532) | Hot spring microbial communities from Jinze hot spring, China to study Microbial Dark Matter (Phase II) - JNZ 20120812A | ecosystem: Environmental > Aquatic > Thermal springs > Hot (42-90C) >...
GGAAACCGCTTGGGTTACCCTAGAAATCTAGGGTTACTTTGTTAGCTGACTACAGTTGTCGGTTCACGGAAAAATTTTTCCATGGTGCATTCAATTGTAGTAGGCTTATTATTCAGTCTTCATTATCTGGAAGTAGATGTAAGAGGACAGTAATTAATATAAAAGGTGTTCTCCACAAAAACTAAATATGAATTGAAGGAAATGTCTGCCAATCTTAAGTTTTTAAGACTTCTTGGAATAACTTTTTGACCGCTGATATTCTAGATTTCTGTGCTAGGACATCTTTGGTTATGAAGTCTAGGGCTTTTTCAGGGCACCACTCTACACACTTCGGGCTGCCATTACATGTATCACATACAAACACAACTTTTTTCTCCGGATGGAGCATTATGGCTCCATAATCACATGCTTCGATACACCATCCGCAACCATTACATTTATCCTCATCAACCATTATTATGCCGGTAGTCTCAGACTGCTTTAATGCATCACGTGGGCATGCTGCTACACAAGGAGCATCCTCACAAAGTCTGCATGAAAGGGACATGTTCACAATTGTATCTAATCGGACAACCCTTATACGTGATTTTAATGGATTAAACACTTTCTCCTTTTCGAACGAGCATATATATTCACAGACGCTGCATCCAACACATTTATCAGGATCTGCTGAAACGAACTTTCTCATATGTATATGTGACATCTTATTTTCCCTCCATTAACTTATTCTTCAGTTTGTTAACGCCGTTATTAAAGCTTACCCCTAACTATATGGGCTAAATCCTCTAAGCCCAGCTCGGTAACCTTCTCAATCGTTGGGACACCATTCCTCGTCCAACCCCTATGCGCATAGTAATCGTCAAGCATGAAGTCCAGCTCCTCCTGTGTTATGTAGCTTCCCTTTGATACAGTTTCATCTGGAATTGGTGTTGTCATAACCTTGATTGGCAAATGATCATCCTTTCTCGTTAAGCCCTCCCTAACATTGTATAGTCTTGCCAGATTGCTCAGCCTCTCACCCGTCCTCCTTAATTCCTCAGCCGTCATATCGATTCCAGTTACAAGCGTGTAGTATTTGGCTAGGTCCTCGAATCCCTTATAGTAGACCCCCCTCGAGAATTTGCAGACGATAAGCGAATCAATTATCATATACAGGTCTTCTATCTCAATAACGAGCTTAGACCTTCCCTTCTCAAACTTGAATCTATCAACCTTTCCAGCTATGTCTAGGGCGTATGCTCCATGCCTGTTATGGTCCGCTCCACGGAATGAGACTGCGTATCCAACTGCCGCCGTCTTCAGCCCCCTAATATCATAACCAGTCATCTCAAGACCTTTAATGTGATTAGCAAATTTCTCAGCGCCCTTCCCAATCATTTCAGCAGCCCTCTTAACACCCTCAGCCAATATATTACCCAGCCCCTCACGCCTACCCATCATCTCAGTTAACTTAATCATAGCCTCAGCATTACCGAACCTTAAGTCTAATCCGCCAGTATCATCCTTAGTTAATATTCCATGCTCATAACAGTCCATTGCAAAACCAACAATATTACCGGCAGATATAGAGTCCATGCCATAATAGTTGCATAAGTCTATGGCTTTAATTATGGCATCCATGCGATCAACGCCACAGTGGGGACCAAAAGCCCAAAGCGGCTCATACTCAACCCTAGCCATAGTCCCCTTATACGGTCCCTCCGGCACAACCGCTATGTGCTCGCATCTCATAGCGCATGAGGAGCAACCAATAATCTTTGTAACAAAATGCATGTTTAGGTATTCGCCGCTAACCTTTTCAGCCCCCTCAAAGACGGCGCTCGTGAAGTTTCTTGTTGGTAAACAGCCAAGTGAATTGTGGACCAAAACGTTCTGTGGGGTTCCGAGAGTCCTATACTTAACCGTTGCCGGACCCTTCATCCTCTCATGTAGAACCTTAACGAATTCGAGGAATTCCTCTGGCTTAGCTACTGGAACATCCTTAGTTCCCCTAACGGCTATAGCCTTAAGATTCTTTGAGCCCATAACAGCGCCTAAACCGCATCTTCCAGCAGCCCTAGTCTTATCATTAATTATGCAAGCAATCCTCGAGAGCTTTTCACCAGCCAAACCTATTGCTGCTACGCGGATGTAGTAGTCACCCAGCTCCTCCCTAATAACATCCTCAGTCTCCTGCGGTGACTTACCCCATAGGTGCTTTGCATCCATAATCTGGACGCTATCATCATCTATCCAGACGTAAACAGGCTTCTCAGATTTACCCTCAAATATAACTGCATCATATCCGGCCCTCTTAAGCTCGGCACCAAAGAAACCATGCGACTTAGCCTCGCCGACACCATTGGTCAGCGGAGACTTAGCGACAAAAGCATGTCCATTACCGCCTGTAGGCGCAACTGTTCCACTAAATGGTCCAGTCACAAGTATTAGAGGGTTCTCTGGACTTAATGGATCTATACCAGGCTTAGAATTATCAATTAACAAGCGTATTCCTAAACCTATACCACCAATGTATTTCTTGGCCATTTCCTCCTTTAATGGCTCATTCATAGTTTTTCCTGTTGATAAATTCACCCTTAAAATCCTACCAGCATAACCAAACAAGATTTTTCCTCCTAAGGGGAATTAAAGAAAAAGTATAAAAACCCATATTTATCCGTTATTCTGTTTTCCGTAAGAACCTATGTTACCTGGTTTCCTCTTATGATACCAGCCTCTGTTTTTACCTCAGGCTTAGCGTGCTTTTTCAGCCATCTTGCAACCTCCACTAGAACCGGATGGCTTGAAACATCCAGAACCGGTATCTCTAATCCACCAACCTTGATTGATGGAGAATACTTTGGCATTAAAGCAAAGCTAACAGAGTTCCAAAAGATCCTTCCCTTAAGATAATTTTCCATTAATTCATCAGTATCCGGCGCTAGTGGAAAATAAATGAAAATCAGTCCCTCAGCCCACTGCGCTATAACTGGTAGTCCAGAGTGAATTAGCCGAGCAAACATTTGATCCAAAGCATCCCTAGAGAACTGAAAATAATCGAGTATAACTATTTCTTTAGGTGGTTTATACAGGATTTTCACGCGACTCCTTCTTTTCGAACCCTCTTCGCTACCCATAAGATTACCCGCACCTTCCATCTTGACTAAATTATTTCTCCCATATTGAAGTTACCTAAGTTAATTGTGGTGAAAACATACTTCTTTAAATTTTCTCTTGAAGACGCACTTAATAAACATGTCCAAATATATCCTCATAATTATTTGGCGATCTTTAAGTTGCGCATTCCAAAATATAAAGAAACCTTTTTTATTTATTTTTAAGCTGAATATTACATGTTATTGCCCCGGCTGTAAAACGAAACTTAAAATGCCTCATTAATAGTTTTTTCTCAATTATTTACGTCCCATTTTACAGGAATTGTTTTCGAACTATTATAAGGGATACAGAAAATAAAATTGTTAATCTCCTCTGCTTAGTTAATTAAGTAAGATAATTTCGCCTAGGAGATGGTATCTAATGCTGCACGAATTAACATCTGAAGAAATTAAGGCTCTAACTCACGCTGAAGATTTGAAATTTCGTTTAGCAACAGTCGAACTCTTACGGACAGCAAAAAAATATTTTACCTATAGAGATCTGTCTGCTAAAACAGATCTACCAGTAACTGTTCTAAGCAGATATGCAAAAGGACATGTTCTACCAAATAAGGATAGAGCACGCCAGCTTTGGGAAGTTTTATCAAAGATAGTTGGGTTAGAGAATGAGTTTAGGAGAAGATTAAAATTTGATGATAGCGGATACTTTGATAATACGCTCCTCATAGGGGACATAACTCTCCTTAGGCAGGCTGCAAATTATGCAATAGCTAAATTTGCTGGAAAAAGAATAACCAAAGTTTTAACTTCAGCTGTTGACGGTATCCCGCTTGCAACGATGGTTGCCAATGCCTTAGGCGTTAATTTGGTTATTGCAAAGACTACAAAGGAGGTGGGGGTCTCCTCATTCCTCGAGGAAACCTATATTTTGAGTGATTCAGGTTACACTTTAACACTTTATATTCCAAGGGATTCGATCAAGAAGCGCGACAGTGTTCTGATAGTTGATGACATAATAAAGAGCGGAGACTCCCAGAATGCATTACTCAACCTCGTTTATAAAGCAAAGTCTGAAGTTGCAGGAATATTCGCAATGATAGCAGTCGGAGATAAGTGGATGAGAAAGATTAAAGTTCCACCTGACTGCCCAATTGAAATAATTCTTAAACTAAGTTAAAAGTACAAGTATCATTAAGGGATACGAATACTAGGTGCACTAAATACGCTGAAACTAATATTTTACCTCGTCTTTTCACGTTTCTTCCATCTCAAATTTCTGCTTCTACATTTTCTACATTTTTCAGCGGTTAGAGCATTCCTAACTCCACAATCTCTACATATTTTCATGTAGAGTCTCTTTCTCTGAGCTATACTTCTCTTCAATGGATCAACTATCGGCATTACCATCAATCCTCAAACTATTGATCAAAAGGATTAGAATCTAGAAAATATACTTTTTGGTCATTTCGAGCTTCGCCACCCCTTATACCATTCAGCGAACATCTTCAGAGCTCTTGCACGATGCGAGAAAACATTCTTTTCTTCAATTGTCATTTCACCGAATGTTTTGTTAGGTTCCTCTTCCGGCTCAAATATTGGGTCAAAGCCAAAACCCATGTTACCCCTAGGGCTCTCAGCTATCCTGCCGTTAGACACACCATTAAAGCATCTTACATTACCATTTAAATCACAGAAGGCGACCGTGGACTTGAACTGCGCTCTGCGGTTTTTGACTCCACTCATAAGTTTAAGTATTCCATTTATGCCAATCGTTCTATAAACATATGAGGAGTAGGGTCCTGGAAAACCATTTAAAGCCTCTATAAAAAGCCCAGCATCTTCAACAATCACAGGTAAGTTAATTTCGCGGGAAATATTTAAAACGCTTATTTTAGCAATATTCTCTATATTATCGTCTTGAACTTCGAGAGTTTTTACTTTAAGCATTGCTACGGCTATATTATATTCAGCCAGAATTCTCCTAGCCTCATTAAACTTATTTATGTTTCCGGTCGCAAAAAATATTAGTTTACCATATGGAAAAGCATCCTTCAGCAATCTCTAATTCACCTCTCCGCTATATAGCGGCCTCTTTTCTCTATTTCCTTAATTCTATTTAAAACATCCCTTGTAATATCGCTACCCATTACTTCCTCATATCCCTTAATAACAGCGTTAAAACATTCCTCAGCATACTTGTAATGTGTACTCGCAAAAGCTCTCTTCATTAAATGGAGGTCTACACCTCTAGCTTCAAGCTCTGTGCTCTGTTCGCTTAACCCAAAATCTATGAGAACAATATTTCCATGCGGTGTTAAAATCATATTTGACGTTGTAAGATCACCATGTATTATGCCGTTTTTATGTAGTCTACCTATAAGTTTACCGATATCATAGCATAATTTAATTCTTTCATCATCCGGCATATCATTAAGTACCTGTTTTATCTGCTTTCCCTCTACAAACTCCATGATTATTGTTGCCTCCTCAAGGTTAACCATGAATATTATCGGTGTTGGAACACCAGCCTCTTTAGCCTTGTGAATCATTAGAGGCTCATGCTTCGTCCTTTGTATCTGAATAATCCTATCAAGTTCATGGATTCGATAATTCTTTGAGTGGCGTTTTTTGAAAATAACTTTTCGACCACACCATTCCTCAAGATATATGCTTGCCTCGGCTCCCTTTTTTATTAAAGTACCCAAAATAATCAACACTCCAACAAGACGAAATCAATAGTTCTCAAACCATGGAACCTCAACGTCATCTAATCTCCATTTTAACTTTATAAAACTCTTCTCAATAGGTGTGGTTAATCCGTATTTATAGCATAATACTCCTGTCCAAGCTATCATGGCGCCATTGTCAGTAGCATACTCTTTCGGCACAACATAGAATCTGGCACCGTGCTCCTCAGCCATAATTTTTAACATTGTTTGAAGCCTCTTATTCGCTGCAACTCCACCAGTCAATAGAACCTCGGTTTTCTCCGTATGCGCTAACGCTCTCTCAGTGACTTCTGTAAGCATTGAAAAAGCTATTTCCTGGAAGCTGAAACATAAATCCTCAAGAGAGTATTTTCCCTCATGCAACAGATTAATTGCCGCTGTCAGTAGACCGCTGAAGGATAAGTCCATGCCCTTTACAGTATATGGTAAATTTATGAGTTTACTGCCTTTAGAGGCTATCTCTTCAACTATGGCTCCTAAGGGCTTATCACTCCTTGGTCTTAAACCCGCCTCCCTAGCGAAGACATCTAAGCAATTTCCAACAGCTATATCTAGCGTCTCACCGAAGACCCGGTATTTTCCAGCCTCGAATGCCGCCACAATGGTGTTTCCACCAGATACATAGAGGGTGACGGGATCCTTTATTCCACCAATCATTCTACCTATCTCTATATGTGCTAAGCAATGGTTAACTCCAACAAGGGGCTTACTCAAATAGGATGCTAACGCCCTAGCGGCTGTTGCGCCAACTCTTAAGCATGGACCTAAACCAGGCCCCTGAGAAAACGCTATTACATCTATTTCTCTAGGTTTTATTCCGGATTTCTTAAAGGCTTCAAATATAACTTTTCCAGCTACCATGGCGTGGTGTCTAGATGCCTCCCTAGGATGAATCCCTCCCTTCTCCGGAACGTAGACATCATTGACGTTAATTAATATTTCACCATCGAATGATGCTATTCCAACGCCGAAATCATCGGCTGTACTCTCAATGCCTAGGCAATAGCCTTCCTTTTTTCGCATAAGATTATAATATGCGCCGCTTTCCCTTAAGGTTAATGGCGTAGCACATTAAGTTATACTGTTTGTTCAATATGTTTTTATGGGCGAGAAAACATATACTATTTAGTGATGCTGGGTAAATTAGGTGATAAATGAGGGGAGTATATGCCTAAGCAGAATGATCTTGAGCAGAAAGCGCTTGATATAATAATGAGGATGGGTGAGAAAGGCATATTGCAGTCTGATCTATGGCGAGAAATAAATGCTACCAGCAGAGAGGGCTCCAGAATATCCATGAGACTTGAGAGTAAGGGATTAATTTATCGTGAACGAGAGCTCTCAAGAGGACGGTGGACCTATAGGCTTTATTCAAAACGCCAAATGGTTTCAATAGACTCGATAATTGACTGCCCATGTATATCCTGCGAGGAGAACTCGAAGTGCGGTGCTGGCGGTAAACTTTCCCCTAACCACTGCGAAAAACTAACGCAGTGGATTCTTGAGACTGACCAGAAATAGGCATATAATTAGTGGTGAATAATCGTTTTGTCTAAGGAGTGGCTTGCAAAACGGAGAAGAGACTATTATTATAGGAGGGCTAAAGAAGAAAATTATAGATCGCGCGCAGCATATAAACTTATACAAGCTATAAAGAAGTATGGATTCATTAAACCTGGCGATGTAGTTGTTGACCTAGGTGCGGCGCCTGGTGGGTGGCTGCAGGTTGCTAGACAAGTTGTGGGAGATAGGGGTTTTGTTTTAGGTGTAGATATTAGGGAGATTGAGCCTCTAAAATATGAAAATGTTTATACAATTATCGGCGATATTAGAGAGCCTGACACATTAAAGAGGATTAAAACCATCCTGCCACGTCCAGCGGATGTTGTAATATCTGATGTTTCACCAAATGTTTCAGGAGTCTGGGAACTAGATCATGCTAGGCAAATAGAGCTAGCGGAATTCTCCCTACAGATAGCGCTCTCAACACTTAGGGTTGGTGGAAACTTCTTTACAAAAGTCTTTCAAGGCGACCTCTTCGACCAATTTTTAAATAAAGTTAAAACGTATTTCAATCAAGTTAGGATTATAAAACCTGAAGCCAGTAGAAAAGAAAGCGCTGAAATATATATACTTGGGATGAATTACAGGGCTCCCTCCACTATATAACCGTCAGCGCCATCAATTTCTTCTCTTAGTGATATTTAAGATTGCATCTACTATGGCTTTTAATCCATTTACTTTTGTAACCTTCTTTCTTATCTCCTCAACTCTATTTCTATATAATTCATCCGATAGAATATTATTCACCATCTTTAGAAGGCTTTTTACATTTACATCGCTTTGTTCTATTGTTTCAGCTATGCCCATCTCCTTTACTCTCTTAGCATTATTTATCTGCTCAGTGTGACTCGGTGTTGGTATGAGTATCATAGGTTTACCATAATATATGCTCTGCGTTAAAGTTCCATGCCCCGCCCTAGAAATTACTAAATCAGACGCCTTCAAGTACTCGAATCTATTTGGAACCCAATTATATAATGTAAAATGACATCTACATTTAGTTACTTCAATCGGGTTACCTGGGCTACCAGTAGACATAACAATCTGATAATCATCTGGAAACTTCATGAATATTCTCTTTAGAACCTCAATTATGTAAGCCCGCTCCTTTAAAGGTCCGCTTATAGGCGCAAATATTAATGGTTTCTCAGCATCTAAACCTAGTTTTTCCCTTATCTCCTCCTTACTTGGCAGTTCATCAGGGTAAGTTGGCAGGATTGGTCCAACAAAATTCACATGCCTATAGTAAGCCATCGGCATTCTAAGATTCCCAGCTGATATAGTATATGGTGGTGGAAAATCTGGGATCATTAGGGGCACTGTTCCACTAATCCATATTCTACCTATTATTGCTAATTCCCCAGTATCCACAATCTTCGCAAGTCTGAGAAGCCTCTTCTTTCTAGGTATTATTATTTGAAACTGATTAACTATACATAAACTTGGAATATTAAGCGCTTTAGCAGCTAATATTGGCGAAACACGAGAGTCTGAAACAACAACGTCAGGTTTAAAGGATCTCATAAATCTAATTTCGGTCTCAACCTGTCTTGTAAATATGAAGGACGCCAAGAAGGGACCTGGATTAACAAGGGTTTGCCTAAAATCTATTGTTCCATCAGGTTTAACCATTGCGCTCATCGATGGCGGCTCAACCACGCTATATCCCTCTTCCTCAACATATTTGACGGCATCTCTATAAGTTGAGAACAATATTTCAGCACCCATCTCCCTAAGCCTATTAGCTATTGGTATACAACGTCCAGCATGTCCAAGTCCAATACCGCAGACACCAAAGTAGATCCTCATAGTGAAACCGATCCTCTCTCAAAGAGTTCAATTGACATAATTAAGTACGTGTTTAATCCCAAAAATAATTTCATTATTCTATTCATTACTTAACATTTATGGAAAACCGCCATAAGAAATTAAGGCGCGAGCTAAGTGTGCCAAAAGTAGGTATAGGATGAGAAGAATTATTGTTATCAATAAATTTCTCTTCCATCTCCCACGACTCCATGAGATACCGAAGAATACACCAATTAAAAAGCCTATTATATGCCCCCAATAACCCACGCTCAATTCGCCAATACCAAAGTAAACTGCGAAAACATTATAGAGAAAATATATTATTGCAACAAGTCCCAATGGCATAAGGAACAGCCAAGAAAATTTAAGCGGCTTAATAAGCATAACCATTGCTACTAATGTGAATATAGCTGCCGAAGCCCCGACCATAACGACATTGAATCCATAAAAATGTAGGCTTAGAATGAAGGATAGAATTCCCCCTGTAAAGAAGGCTACCAGCATTTTGGCTGATCCGATCTCCCTCTCCAGAGTGCTTCCAAAAATATATAGAAATATTATGTTCCCAACAAGATGCGCTGGGTTTACATGTATAAATAGGGCTGTTACTAGAGTCCAAAAGTATCCCCTTGTAAGGTTTTCGCCGCTAAAATATAGTGCTTTAACTATCGGGTTCTCATCAAGAGCTAGAGAAAAAGCTGTTGCAAGCATGCAGAATATGATTAGTAGTAAAGTTTTCTTCAGAGCGTATCACCACTCACAAAATTGTTGAGTTCTCTCTAAATAGGTGTTTGGATCGGTCTCTCTAACCACTCCGTTATCAACATCAATTATATATATTGCGTGTATCCGGGCGTTCCTTATCTCTTCAAAACTAACTGGCGGATTACTATAGTATAAGTCGCATAGAGATTTAATCTCCTTAATCTCGCTGCTTGTCCGATAGCGCGGAGGCTTAATTAATGCTGGCGGAAACCATAATGTATAGTATGGTGGAGTTGCCAGGGCAAACTTCTCAGCGTAAACACTATACCTAGTTATTTTACTTGTTACTCTAGCCTTACAATAAGTTATTGGATCAACAGCATGATCGGGCGGGACATATCCTGTCTCAACCTCAACTATTAAACTACCCAACCCCTTTAATGCATAAATATCACATGATATCCCATCTAAAGTATACTCTAAATCAACATAGTATCCAGATAAAATAAGATATTTAGCACATATCAACTCCATAATGGAATGATTGATTTTAACAGCATTCCTCCTATAGAGAAGAATAAGTTTATCTCTTAACCTCAAAATCTGCTGACAAACCCTATCACTCTCACTACTACAAAGCCTATTAACAATAAGCTCCAAATCTTCCTCAAACCGCTCAACAGACTTCTCCAACACCACAACCCAAAAAATATTAAATTTTTAAATTTAAAAATTTGTGCAAAAGTCTTATATAGAATTAATGATAAAATAGCTTTTGCCTAAGCCGGGAAGTAGGCTTTAAGTACTGCGTTTAAGCAAAGAGCATGCCAGCTGAAACGGCTGAAGGCTGGCATGCGATAAAGACTTTGCTTAAACGGGCCGGACAGTACTTAAGGCTTAGACCCGGCTTGGCTTCTGAGCTCTATGAAATTACTTATTCAGTTTCTATTTTCTTCAGTTGTCTTCTATACATTTCTACTATCTCGTCCACCCTTGTCGCGTCTTCCGCTGATTTATCTGTACGATATCTTCCAGTGAACCTCGGGAACCTTATTGCGAGTCCGCTTCCTTTTCTTATTAGGTCTTTTGCACATGTATGGATTGGGCTTAGAGTTATCTCTGCGCCAATTACCTCTATAACCATTTTAGGTAAGAACCATACGTCTGCCTCTAGATTTGAGTTAACTCTTGGATGCTTATGTCCTATTTTGTATGATTCGAGCATTTTTGGGAGGTTTTGTAGGTCTTCATCCGTGAAGCCTGAGCCACACTTACATATAGTTTCAAATACATCGTTTTCGTGATTGTAGGCTGCTAAGAGGAGCGCTCCATATGTTCCAGCCCTTCTGCCTCTACCGTAGAATGCCCCCACAACCACTAGGTCAACTGTATCAGTCATCTCGCTCTTATAATCCCGCTTATACTTAATCCAGAGCCAACCTCTAGCTCCAGCCTGATATATTGCATCACTGTTCAGCGATTTACAAACTAAACCTTCACATCCAGCTTCAACCGCCTCCTCAAAAAATCTTTCCATATCCTCAGCGTTATCAACGACCATATATTTCGCCAGCTGAAATCTATCGCTCCTCTCAATTATCCTCTCAAGAACTTCGTGCCTAACAGGGTAAGGCTCAAGTGTCAAATCCCTTCCATCCACATATAATACGTCAAACACAAAGAGTGAAACTGGATATTCACTTGCAGCTTTCGCAATATCATACTTACGTCTTCTATGCATAAGCTCTTGGAAAGGCATCATCTCGCCACTATCTAGGTTCACAGCAACACACTCAGCCTCTATAATGGCTTCTTTAGCTTTAACATGTGCTTTAATAAGTTCCACGGCGTCCGGATATTGACTGGTTATGTTCTCCATCCTTCTAGAGAATAATATTACTTTATCCCCATCTTTATGAGCTTGAATCCTCTCCCCATCATATTTATATTCAGCGATACATTTTCCACTCAATTTTTCAAGTATCTCTGCGGGCGAACTAAGCCTTTCAGCAAGCATAGGTCTAATCGGATTGCCAAGCGATATTTTAAAGTTTTTAATGGCTTCAATCCCACCTTCAGCAACAGCCTTCGCAACTTTACCCAGATCAGAAGATATATTGTAGGCTCTCTCAATCATCTCTCTCGCATTCTTCCCTCCACCGTAAGCTATTGCCAAAGCATCAAGGACAGTCATATCGGCTATTCCAAGACGGAGCTTGCCAGTAACCGTCCTAATAATATATTTTGCATCCTTAGGAGATGCATCAGTTAGGAGCCCGGCTAGAAGATTGATCTTCAAGTCTACTGAGCCATCACCTGAAGCCCTCGCAATTTTGTCAAGAGTCTGATAAACCCTCTCCACAGTTAATGGTCTCTGAAAGAAGGAAACCTGACGTCTCTTTTGAAGGAATCTCTGCGCTGTCTCACCTAAATCACCGGTCTTCGCTAAGTCCTCCTCAATTTCACTCTCCTTACATCCAGAGGCCTTGGCAATAGCCTTTATTGCGAGTTTCTCCGCCACACCGATCTCTATGCCCATAAAATCAGGATACAGTTTACCCTGAGTTAAATAAACAACTTTATCAATAACATTCTTAGGCGTCATTTTAAAGAATTCAACTAGATAATCTGTCATTTCAAGTCTTTTAGTTGTACTCTCAATCCTTTCGTATGTTTCAGTAACTAACGAGTAATCCATTATCGGGCATCACCTAGTCTCCTATGTCACAAGATATTTTTAGGATAGCGCTCATTTAACTTTAACTTCAACAATACACTCAATGACCTAATAAAAAGATATATTGCGGCATGACAATCAATAGAAAATCTTATTTGGAGAATAGGGAAACTTATTTATTGAGGGTGGAGATGGGGAAGAGAAGCATTAATATACAATAGGCTATGTGTGTTATAATGAGTTCGGTAACCCATCTCCACCCTCAAGATCGTTTTATTTTTAGGCTATTAGACTAACGCCTTAGCTTATTCTTCTTCCGCAGTTCGGACAGTATATCGCATCATAGGGCAGAATCTGTCCACAAATATAGCAGAACTTCACTTCCCTCGGTGGATAAATTTTTTGTTCCCTGAGATAATAATAGAGATAAGCCATGTTTACAGGATAGATGGGTTCAATTAACGAAATAATTATGACTCTAATAATTTCTTTTATAAGGAAATGCTGATTAATTTGGTTAAACGGGATTGTGAGGACTTCTATAAGTAAATAGATCACTGCGAATATTATGAATATTGCCAGTAATAATAGGAATACCCTCCACCATCTATTATTAGTCAGCTCTTTGCTTCTTCGCAAACTACTGAAAACGCTTGTTTGTTCGTATATTAGTGCTGGAATAGATAAACTAAAAATAACCATTATAATTATCCCTGGAAGAATCAGGAGAAGAAATCCTAACGCTATTAATATCCCAGTTATTAAACTTATAGCTAGAACTTTCCAAAGAAGATGCGATATTAGGGTGATGCTTTCTCTTATACTCGCTCTTCTACCCTCAAAGACGTCTAGTGCATACCCAATAACCATGCTATTACCTATATTTGTTATAATCCATGTTGCTAGGAAGAGTATGGATAGAATAGCTGCGGTAAAAGACCCGTAGTTAATTAGCCAAATAAGAAGATCATTTAAGGAACCATATGGTGGATTAAATTTGGGCATAACAAATCTTGCGGTATACACAAGAAATATATTGGCTACGTTTAAGAGCAGAAAAATTGGGAAAAAATTCTCTATCCTATCAATATAAAAAGAAAACGATCTATCCAGTATCTCTAATATTGAAATCCTATGAAATGAATCTCCGGCATCCACTTTATTCACCTATTCTGAGGGAAAAGATATACGGTTTTTGTAATGGTAGAAAAATAGAGGGGTTTTCCATGGATAATCTCATTAAAAACAGTTGATTCTTGCCACCTACTTCTTTATATATTCACGAAACTTCTTGCCGCAGTGCTCATAAAGTTTTATGTGAACCCTAGGACCTAAATCCCACTCTTTCACAAGATTTGCCTCTTGACCACAGACTGGACATTTCATTCTCTTTCAACCTCCAATACACTAATTATAGACACGCTGTAAGTATTTAAGATTTTAACTTCTAAGCTTTATCTGACTACTGATTTTACTTTTTAATTCTCTTAACGTATCTATATGCTTGTAAAGCTGCCATAGCTCCCTCACCGACAGCTGTTGCCACTTGCATCCCACCACATGTGCAGTCGCCAGCTGCGAAAACTCCTTCAATGTTAGTTGATTGTGCTCTATCAACCTTTATACATCCCCTCTCATCAACTGCAATTCCAGCTTTCCTAACAATGTTCGTAACAGGAACGCTACCCAAAACTATGAAGACACCGTCAACCGGGATTTCCTTAATGCCATTCTGATCCATTACAGTAATAGATTTAACGTATACTTCACCATTCACTGACATAACTCTTGCATCCATAAACTCTATGTTTTGCTTTTCATACACCTTCCGGAGTAAATCTTCCTCAATCTCATCTTTTTCGCCGTGAGATATTAAAATGACTTTTTTCGCGAATCCAGATATGTAGAGCGCATCTTCTAGAGCCTCATTATTGAAGCCGATTGTCGCCACAACTTTATCTCTAAAGAATGGCGCATCACAAACTGCACAATATGATACGCCGCGACCAAGAAACTCCGTCTCTCCCGGAACAATCATCTTTTTTCTCTGAGTCCCAGTTGCAATTATAATACTGTAACCCCGATATTCACCGTACCTAGTTTTAACAGTTTTAACGGTAGCTGAAAGATCCATGTCAAGAACCTCCTCCGGAAATTTTATCTCCGCTCCGAAGCGCTCGGCTTGCTTAAGCATTCTTTCAATAAGATCGGTACCCGAAATTCCATCGGGGAAACCCGGAAAATTCTCTATTAGATATGCTTCAGAAGCTCTTCCTCCTGGCACACCTCTTTCTAAGATCAGCGTTTTTAAGCTCATCCGCGAAGTATATATGGCAGCCGTTAGTCCAGCTGGTCCGCAGCCAATAATTATCACGTCATAAATTTCTTCCATAAAACTCCCCTTACACTTCTTAGAGTGTTTTAATAATTTATGAAATATATGCTTTCTTTAATGTGAAGATAATTTTAAGTGAGGGAATTTTAGGGATAACTAAATATTGAGGCAAAATAAATAAACCTTAAAATACCTATTAGTTAGTCTGGTGTGGTGCTCATATGATTGATGAAAATATTATAGAATGTCTTGAAAATGTTGCAAATATCCTAAGGTTGCACAGTATTAGACCTACGACTAAAGCTAAGTCTGGTCATCCAACTAGTTGTCTCTCAAGCGCTGAAATTGTAGCAACTTTATTCTTTAACGTGATGAATGTGGATCCGAAACATATTGATTATTTAGATAATGACGAGTTTATTTTATCTAAGGGTCATGCTGCTCCAGTTTTATATGCAGCTCTAGCTGAGATCGGTGTTTTCCCCAGAGAAAAACTTATGACTTTAAGGCAGTTTGACTCAGAGCTTGAAGGGCATCCTGTTCCCAGAGTTAAGGGTATAAGAGTTGCAACTGGCTCGCTTGGTCAAGGCTTATCTATAGGTTTAGGCATGGCTTACGCTAAGAGACTTTTAGGCATAAATAGGCGGGTTTACGTTCTACTCGGCGATGGAGAAGTTGCTGAGGGCTCAGTTTGGGAAGCAATAAATTTGGCAGGCAAGCTTAAGGTGTCAAATCTCATAGCTATATTGGACATGAATAGATTAGGTCAGAGTGAACCAACAATGTTTCAGTGGGATGGAGAGGCATATGCCAGAAGGGTCGAGGCATTCGGCTGGAACACCACTATATGTAATGGGCATGATGTTAAGGATTTATTGAGAGCTTTTGAGGAGGCCAGAAAATCCGATAAACCGTTCTTTATAATTGCTAAGACCACTAAGGGCAAGGGCATTAGTTTTCTTGAGAACATTGAGGGTAGGCATGGAACAGCCCTAAGCGAGGAGGAGCTTAAGCGGGCTGAGAGCGAAATACTGCCAAAAATAAAAGAGATTAAGTTTCAACCGAGCAATTTTATAGAAGCCAAAATCTCAATAGAGCCGAGAAAGAAGTACTCTATTAAGACAGATTATAAGATTGGCGATATGATTGCAACTAGGGAGGCATTTGGAAGAGCCCTTGTTAAGCTAGGTGAGCAAAATGAGAGAATGGTCGTTTTAGATGGTGATGTAAAGAACTCAACATTCACCATATATTTCTTCAATAAGTTCCCAGAGAGGAGCCTACAGTGTTACATCGCTGAACAAAATATGGTTGGAGTAGCCGTTGGGCTTCAATCACAAGGCTTTGACGTATTCTTATCATCGTTTGCATGCTTTCTATCAAGGGCATACGACCAGATAAGAATGGCTTCTTACTCTAGGGCTAACCTGAAGATAGCTGGTTCACATGCAGGGGTATCAATAGGAGAGGATGGGCCATCCCAAATGGGGTTGGAGGATCTAGCACTGTTTCGCGCGGTCTTCGGAAGCATTGTCCTTTATCCCTGTGATGCTGTAAGCGCTGAGAAACTCACCTGCGCAATGGCAAATTATGAGGGCATATCCTACATTAGAACAACAAGACCTAAAACTCCAGTTATATACAGTAATGATGAAGAATTTCATGTTGGTGGCTCAAAGGCTCTCAGATGCAGCGCAAATGATGAAGTAACGGTTGTAGCGGCTGGAGTAACCGTTCATGAAGCTCTAAAAGCCTACGAGAAGCTAAAAGCTGATGGGATAAATATTAGAGTTATAGACTGTTACTCGGTAAAACCTTTGGACGCAGAAACCTTAATCAAGGCCTCTAAGGAGACAAAGCACATAATAACTGTTGAGGATCATTATCCAGAGGGCGGGCTCGGTGAGGCGGTAGCATCATTGGGACTAAAACCACATATATTAGCTGTTAGGAAGATGCCTCACTCCGGAAAACCAGAAGAACTTTTGGCGGAACAGGGGATAGACGCGGGCGGCATAGTGAGGAAGGTGAAAGAACTCATACTGTAGATTTTCCCAATGGAATATAAATTCAAAATATAAAAATGTGAAATCCTACTCTTAATTATTTTGTAGGTTTTTGTGGAACATAATCTACTTTTAATTATGATTTAACTACATTAGAATTTACTGAATTCTGAAGGAATCTATGATAAAATTGCGAAAATGTGAATATTAACTTCTATTTTAAGCCGAAAATCGTAGAAAAATATTATATTTTTGGCTTATAAAAAATTGATTGGTGATATTTTATGGAAGAATACAGAATGCCATTAATAGGCGATAGATTTCCTCAGATGGAGGTTAGAACCACCAAAGGTATAATCAAGCTTCCAGATGATTATAGTGGTAAATGGTTTATTCTCTTCAGCCATCCAGCGGACTTCACTCCAGTATGCACAACCGAGTTTGTTGCATTCCAGAAGAGATATGAAGAATTTAAGAAGCTAAATTGTGAGTTAATTGGGCTGAGCATAGATCAGGTTTTCGCGCATTTAAAGTGGGAGGAGTGGATTAAAGAGAGACTCGGCGTGGAGATACAGTTCCCGATAATTGCGGATAATACTGGCGAAATATCCGCAAGATTAGGCATGCGCCATAAGCAGGCTGCCGGAACTCAAACCGTGAGGGCGGTCTTTATAGTTGACCCTAAGGGTATTGTTAGGGCTATACTTTATTATCCAATGGAACTTGGCAGAAACATGGATGAAATACTCCGAATGGTAAGGGCGCTACAGATTGCCGATAAAGGCTATGCTATACCAGCCAACTGGCCTAATAATGAGATAATTGGCGACAATGTGATTGTCCCGCCAGCGAACACCGTGGAAATGATTCAGAAGAGAAAAGAGCAGGAGAAGGCTGGAGAAATAAAGTGCCTAGATTGGTGGTTATGCTATAAGAAGATAGAGTAAGAGTCTCTCAGCAGCATACCAGAACATCACCTCCACTCCCCTTTTTTCTTTCAGTAATCTTTAAGCCATTCTAAATTTTCACAGAGACTCTCTTATCTTTATGTCTAACTTCTCAATCTTACATCTCTATGTTTAGAAATATCTTTACAAGAAAACCTATGAAGAAGGTTAGGCACGCTATTCCAAGGCTTACTGTAATCATCTCTAGGAATCTTCTCTTAAAGGGCAGGTCCTTTGCTATAGAGACGTAGAAGGTAAACAAGAAAATGAGTATTACTGCGTTTATTAACGTTAAGATTATGCATGCATAAATTTCGGCTAAGAAAATGTATGGCAATATCAGAAATAGAATGGTGAAGATATAGGTTATGCCAGTATAAGCAGCTGCCTTAAGCGGACTCCTAGAGTCTCCCTCGGATTTAGTTGATAAATACTCTGATGTGGCCATTGATAATGCTCCTGCAATCCCAGTAATTAGTCCCGTCATTGCAACTAAACGCGCTTCTTGGAAGGCTAGAGTGAAACCAGCAAGCGCTCCTGTAAGCTCAACGAGAGCATCATTCAACCCCAAAACTATGGAACTAACATATCTGAGTTTCTCCTCATCAATTAAGCCGATAAGCTCCTTCTCATGTGAATCCTCATCCTCAATTATTCTGGAAGCCTCCGGAATCTGCTTGGATATCTTTTCATATATAATTTTGGCCCTTTCTTCCCCTCTCTCCATGAGCTTTATTCCGAAAGTTATCCCAAAAATCTTGGAGATTAAGAGGTATTTCCAAATCCTAAGCCTACTTGGTTTAACATCCTTGCGGGTGTACTCTCTCCAAAAATTGTAGTGTTCAAGCTCCTTAACCGATATATGTCTCAGAACATCCCTATTATTAGAGTCCTTTACTGATTGAGCCAGTCTCCTATAAATATAGTGCTCGGTAACCTCATTCTTCTGGGCGGCTAATATTATCTTATTAACATCCTCTAGCATATCAGTCTCACATCATCATGACTAAGAATCTCGACATCACTGAGAGGGCATGGATTAATGTGGATTAGTGGTGGCCTCTTAAAAAGAAAATGAGGGGTGATTATGGTGGGGTGATTTTTATCGCTTGTGTTGGACATTGGGTCTCGCATGCCAAGCACTGTATGCACTCAGACTCCCTAACCGGGTCAGACTTCTTCTCTGAAACCGGATGGTCAGGTGTCTCAGCCCACTCATATAAGCCTACTGGACATACATCAATGCATGTTCCACAACCCTCACATACATCCCAATCAACAGCGACATTTGTTCCATGAATTCCAAGCTTTGTCGGAGGCTCAACCGGACCCCAGACAGCATGCCCCCTATGAGTATCGACAATCTTCCTCTTCTTCTGAAAGTCTGGGTCTATAGGCATTGAGCATCACCACAAAAGCATTAATAGGGTTTAAGATTTATTAATGTTTGTGGTTTTATGGCTCCCGCTCCAACAAAATTTTTACTCTAAACTTTCTCAATCCCTTTAAAATTATGGCTTCGCATTCGCAACCATGCTTCTTCTCGGCCAAAATTTTCTGTAACTCTTCTATCCCATCAATACGCTTACCATCAAACTCAATTATTATGTCACCCCGCTCGATTCCAGCCTTATCGGCTGGGCTGTCGGGTGTAACTCTAGCAACGAGCACCCCATGTTCAACCGGCAAATCATAGTATTCGGCAATCTGCCTATTCACGCTAACACCAGCTATCCCAAGCCACGGTCTTGTGTAAGAACCATACAATATTATTTCTCTGGCAACCTCCTTAGCAGCGTTTATTGGTATCGCAAAGCCAATTCCCTGAGCAAATGGAATTATAGCCGTATTTATCGCAACAACCTCCCCATTAACGTTAACTAATGGTCCGCCTGAGTTACCCGGGTTTATAGCAGCATCGGTTTGAACCAGATCCCTAAATATTCCCCTCTCAGAGTGGATTGTTCTCTTTAATGCGCTTATGACACCAGACGTAACCGTTGGTCCACCAGCCAATCCAAATGGGTTTCCTATAGCAAAGACCCTCTGTCCAACCCTCAGTTTATCGGAATCGCCCAGCTTGGCTACGGCTAGATTGTCCGCATCTATCTTCAAAACCGCTATATCCAAACCCCTATAAGCCCCAATAAACCTGGCCTCAAAAGTACGCCCATCAACCAGTGTTACCAGAATTCTCCTCGCACCCTCAACAACATGATAATTGGTTAGAATATAGCCCCTTTCGTCGAAGATGAAGCCTGAACCAATCCCCTCCACCGGAACAACCTGATATAAAAAGTCATGAAAAACTCTCAAAGTATTAATGTTAACAACACTCTTGCTTGCCTCCTCAATCATCTCAACAATCCTATCTTCACTCATAGAGTTTCCTCCAGCAATAAAGCGTGAAACAATAATCCTAGAGATGAAACCACAAAATATAATTATCGCAGAAAAACGATAAAGCTAATATATGAGGATGCGGGGGTGGCAGAGCCAGGTCAAACAGGCAGATTTGGACTTAATGCGCGGAGTATATGGCTATCCTTCGCCATATGCGCGTAAGACTCAAGATCTAAAAGGATGGGGTATCCCGTCCCGAAGGGGTTCGTGGGTTCGAATCCCACCCCCCGCACCATTTACGCAACCTCACTCCTCCAGGCATTCCGCGCCCTCCTACTTGCGCTTTCTAAAGAATTTCAGCCCTTCGTGTTCACATATGTACTCGAATCCCGCTTCAATCAAACTTGATATCTCCTCGGGTTGTCCTAGCAACCTTACAGACGCATTCATCGGACTCAAACTTAACTAGGTGAGTGTATTTCAGGGTGTTTCTGATGCCCTTATGTCCCAATAGCTATTTAACGTAAAGTATGTCCTTAGTCTTATGGTACCCCATTGTTGCCTTGAAGTGCCGAAGGTCTTGAAATTTATCATGTTATCTTCGGCTACATGCTTCCTCTGTTTTTAAAGTTCTGTGCAAAGTGGTCTAAGCTGCCGCTTCTAAAGATGTACTCGCTCTTTCCCAGCAAAGCCTTCAGCATATAGTGGAGGGCGGAGCAAAATATAAGACCGTTGATGAGAATTATTTCTCAGCCCTATACTCATTTTACAATTATCTAGCCTTCGAAGGATTGTTGATAGAAACAATATTAGGGGTAAACCCAAATACAATAGTAACTTATGAAGCTCGAAAAGATGGCCGAAGAGTCAGCCTTCAATTCAACAAAAGTTAGAGTTGTGAGAGTCTTAGGTGGACCAAAAGGGAAAAGTTATTAATACACTGTTCATTTATAGGGGGAGCTTAACAGAGGGATGGAACTGCAAGAAGTAGGAGCTCCGCCTCTTTCAACGTTCCCTTTACTGGGTCGACTTCTAAACCGAAGGATTCTAGGGCTGTTACGCCTAAAATGATTTGATCTTCCTCCTCCCCCACAATAACGGTTACTGTCCTCCTCCTTCCCATAATCTCCATTCCAACCTCACTTATATCCCTCTCAACATACCCGCCAAAAGCCCTAAACCTTCTCCTCTTAATTGGCTTAACATCCAGATCCTCAAGTCTCCTTCTAGGTATAACGCTATATATTGCTCCTGTATCAACTATACCCTCTACCTCAGTAATCTTTGCAGGAGAAAGCGGATTAAAAACACCAAATTTAACCTTAATGAAACCCAAATGAACCCGGCTCCTCATAATTACATCTATAATAAATTGATTTAAGAGTGTTTTGTTAAGCTATTTGCTGCTTATAGGCAACCACTAGCCCTGCAAGAGACTTAGTGGCCAAAATAAGGTTCCGGAGGTCTTCAGCAACTTCCTTAAAAAGGCTAAACTTAGATTTAGTGGAAGATTCTCCAAATTTAGAACTGCAGCAAAATTGGTTAAGGAAGAATACTGGGGCTTGAGAGGGTTTACCGAATGTTCCTCTTAACGTTAACGCAGGAAATTCTCGATCGTCTTTCTTATCTCATTTATTTGCTCAGAACTGATCTTGTTTCACCCACAATAATTACCCCTTAACCCTCATTGGCGTTCTTATTATCCTTAAAGATTATCAGAACGTTAACGCTAAGCATTTTTGAGGACCAGGCTCATCAAAGTATCTTATATTTTCATCACGAAACATAATACAACATCCCATAAAATTTAAAAATACCCTTCATAAAAATTAGCCTCCTCCATAAGTTGTAATTAACAGCCTCCATACTCCAAGAGTAGTAAATATCTATATGTTCAGAGCCGCCTTAATTAACTGCGCTATTTCTTCCAGCGTTTAGAAACCTATTCGTCTGGCGAAGCCCTCATAGAAATGCCTACTTATTATGCATAAATTCTCAGAAATCTAAAACTACTAAAATTTCTCCTTAAAATAGAACCGTTAATCGCGACTCCGAAGAATTACTATTGAGTGACAGCGAAATCCAGTCTAATAATTTTATCAGGCAGGATTTTTCTTTTTGTTGCTTCCTTTAGGATTTTCCATGTTCCTTGAAGGGCTTTACTTAAGGGAGATCCAAGTTTAGGTCGCCTTAACCATGATTTTAATCTCCCTTATCTGATCAACGCCATTTAAGGAGGAAACCATACCAATTAAAGCCCTCTTTATAATAAGAGCTGGGAAAGACTTTAAGGGTATAATCTTACCGTTTACCTCTAAAATTATGTCCTCCCTTCTAAACAGCGGGCATTCCCTTAAATTGGTGAATCCGGCAACTATAGCTTTCGCAAGTTCATGACACGAACCATATCCACATTCCCCACAATTCAAGTTAGGAAGGAATGGAAAGGATTTATGCTCAACCAGGTCGGCGAGTTTTTCTATTTCTGCCCTACAATTAAAGATTGGAACCCCAAGTTTTGAAGCTTTTTCCATCTCTTCTCTATGTTCAGTTATGATTCCCGAAATCGCAATAGTTAAATCATTATAGAATTCTTGCGCCTCAGCCGCATTATTTGCCGTAACTATTCTTGCTATAGTCTTCTCATCCTCAAAACCCTCTAGGAGAAGATAGTCTAGATCTATGAGTAAAGTCACTAACTCCTTTAAGCTAAGCTTTCTTTTTACGAAAATAGCTGTCTCGTTCATCGCGGCGCCAGTCACAATTTCAGCTCCAGCCTCACCATATTTCCAAGTTTCCCTCTCAGGAGTATCAATCCAATTAACGTTCAGCATCTCCCTTACAGATCCAACTCTATAACCTCTATTCTTAAGCTCATGAGTTAGATGCTGAATAATGGTTGTTTTTCCAGAACGTTTACCACCTACAATAGCCACAATCTTCACCATCAAGATCGCCTTTATTTAATGAAAGACAAGCAGTATTAAAGGCGCATGCAACCCCTACTGGGTGCGTTCAGTTCAATAAACAATAAAATATTTAATTAGCCGTGCATTTAATATAATTTTTGGTGGCGGTTGTGTCATATTTGTGGGTGGGAAAACCTTATCTCAAAAAGACTATTATCAAGTTTTTAATAACTTTCACTGTAGTTTCACTCCTATTGTTACTGGTGCATTGGTTGCCAACTTTGCTTTGGGTCGCTTTCTCACTTGTCGCCTTCATATTTTATTACTTCAATAAGAGGGCATACACGTATTACATAACTGATAAGTCTATTAGGATTGAGAAGTCCTGGGTTTTCGGAAACTATGCTAGGGAGCTGACCTTCGACCAGTTAAGGGATGTCCACGTCATGCAGGGAATACTCGCCAGAGCCATGAACTGCGGCTCCGTAGCCTTCGTGACATCATCAGGCTTAGAGGTCGGCTATATTGGAGCTGGTGTTGGGAAAGGCGCAATAATAGGCGGAACAACACCTAGGCTTGTGCCTTGGAGGGGCGGGAGATTCTGGGACGTAAGGGAGCCGCATATGGTTCGTGAAATATTAATAGGGAATATTTCTGGGTGGCGTGAGGTTTACCAGCAGCAGAGGATAGCTACCTTCCTAGAGAGGACATTTGAGAGAAAACCTCTTACTGGTACACTAATTGATGAGCTTGAGAGGTTAAAGAGACTGCTGGATGAAGGTGTTATAACTAAGGAGGAGTATGAAAGAGCAAAGAAGAAGCTGCTTAACTAAACCTAGAGATTGAAGATGTGAAGAGAGTCTATATTCTTGTTCTCCTTTCGATTCTGCCCATACAATCCCGCTTGATTTTAGGGGGTTATGCGTGGGATGATGGGGGCTAGGCTCCAGCCAAAGTGCTCCGAAGTACGGGATTCCTAATAGCGCCTGATGATCTCTAAGGAAAAAGAGAATCAAAATAAATAATAGATTTTTAAACTTTGATAGTTTCATGCCAGTTCAAACCTAGAAAAGATCTTAAGGAGATGAGAAGGAAAGCAAATATTATACTCTTCAACAAAAGAATTTAATAAATTCTCCTATCAAAGGAGAGGGAAGCATGCTTATAATATCTGTTGTTGGAGTGAGTAAATCCGGTAAAACAACAACCATTGAATATCTAGCATCAAATCTTACAAGGGAGGGATATAAAGTTGGATCAATAAAGCATATTTATCACCAAGACTTTTCAATCGACACTGAAGGCACAGATACCTGGAGACATATGCATGCGGGAGCAAAAATAACTGTTGCCTTCGCACCCAAAGAAACAGTAATAATTAAGAAGAAAGAAATGAGTCCGAATGATCTGGACAGAATAATTAAATTCTTTAGGGATGAAGATATAGATGTAATACTGATTGAAGGATTACGCTCACTCACGGCTAGAAGAAAAGATATCCCAAAAATAATAACGGCAAGAAATAACTGGGATCTTATGAAAACACTGGAGGGAACAGAGGCAGTATTAGCTGTCACGGGGGTTATAGCTAAAAAGAGAACTGAGATAGGCGAGATTAATGTGCCCTTAATTGACCTAGATAAGGAAGGTGATGTTCTACTTAGACTCGTTAAAAACCAAATGGAGCAAAGATCTAAATCTAAAGTTAAAGAAAGAGATTTAGTTGAAGATATGCAATAATCCTGTTAATCAAAGTTTGATCTATCTCTTCATCTCTTCCCTAGTTTTAAATTTTGGTTTATATTTTAGGCAACTGTAATCTCCAGTTGTGCATGCCAAACACATTTGATCTTTTGGTAAACCTATTCCTTTGCTCAAGCCTTCCACGTCATTATAACCTACAAGTGATGCGCCTATATGCTTGGCTACAGCCTCATTAATTTCATTAATATTCATGTTTGTGCCACATACTCTATACACTAGTAGTTCCTCTTGACTTGGAAAATCTATGCCCATGTAACATGGATATATTATTGGCGGGAAAGTTAAAAGCAGGGAAACACTCTTGGCACTCTTAAGCTTATCTCTAACTATTATTCTTGAGCTAGTCCCTCTAACTATACTGTCATCTATAAGAACTACTCTTTTACCTTCAATGACATCTTTTATGGCGATAATGTTTGAAACTATTGCTTCCCTTTTTTCAGGTTCAATAAAGCTTCTCCATCCCCCCTTACGTTTATAGCGATCCTTTAGCAACCCTTCCTCAAATGGTATACCAGTTTCCTCAGAATAACCTAGGGCAGCTGGCCTAGCTGAGTCTGGAACAGGTATAACTATGTCGCCTTCAAGCGGATATTTCTCCGCTAAAACACGCCCAATATTTTTTCGAGCATTATAAACAGTAATCCCCTCTATTTTCGAGCTTGGATGAGCAAAATAAGTATACTCGAATGGGCAATGGGCATGTCTTTTTTCACGTGCAAAAAATTCGGATTTCAGCCCATCACTATTCACTATTATTACTTCACCAGGCTCAATATCCCTTATAAAGCGTGCGCCAACCGCCTCTAAGGCGCAACTCTCAGAGGCTATTATGTAAGAAGATGTTTCCTCATGCCACCCTAGACATAGGGGTCTAAAGCCTCTATCATCTCTGACAGCTATAAGTTCACCCTTAGATGTTAATATTACTAGAGAGAATGATCCATTTAAGTATGGGTTTAATGCTTCAAATGCTTCAACCCAACTCTTACCATTCCTCAAAAGCTTGTAAAGACTTATGCCCATAAGCTCCGTGTCAGTCATACCGTAAGGTATAGAGAAACCTAAATCCCTAAGATTCTCGATTAAAAGATCCCTTTCGAGGGTTCCATTATGCGCTATGCGAAAACCATATTCATCCACATTTTTTCCTATATCTATTGGGTGAGCGTGCTCAAGAGTTGATTTGGCAGTTGTTGAATAGCGCACATGACCTATTCCAGAGGCACCATTAATTTTGGAAATTTCCTCATACTCTGTCTCAACCGATTGAACCACTATACCGGGTCTCTTAAATGTTGGATTGCCAGCAACCGATACCCCCCAAGACTCTTGTCCTCGATGCTGTAAGGCTTCTAGACAGCTGACCAGAAGAGGAGTTACATTATGACCACTAAGCGAAAATATTCCTACTACACCACAATTCTCTTTTAGGATGTAACTCATACTCTCTCAAAGGAGAGAAATACTTAAACTTATTAATCTTTTGTGGTCAAAAATCTTAGGGTTGCCTTGACGAATGGTGAAAATCTTAATAATTTGAAAGGCTGTTTCACATCCTCCTATAATTTGGGTTATTAATTAAAACTGGTCTTCCATCTTTTTCAACAACTAGTTTAGCGAAGCCAGTTTTCATAATAGTTTCATAATCATGCCCTGCTTCAGATGGATAAATTGCTAGGAACACAAGTTCACTCTTACCGGTATTCACTGAGCGGTGGGCGAAGCCAGGCGGTATATAAACAATTGTTCCCGGACCTATATTCTCAGCGAATGTGTTTCCACTTCTATCCTGCATTAAGATCACGCCCTCGCCACTTATGCCAATATAAACTTCGCTTGTCGGCTCTTTAGCATGAAAATGTCCCTTGGTGAAATAGTATTCGTCACCTATTTTTCCCGGATAAATAACTGTGCATCCAACATTAAATTCGCCTTCGGCTTTGCGGTTTACCTCATAAACAACGTAGATTAGCGGGTTTACACCCCTTGAAAGAATATTCTCAACCAATTGTTTATTGAGGAAATAATCTCGAAGATCCTTAAGATATCTCTCAACTTTAACCCTATAGGGATATATTCCCGCTACTCCAGCTATTTTGATAGAATAAGGTCCTTTCTCCAGCACCTTTCTCACCTCCAGAGATTAGGAGTGCAATTAAAACACATAAAACACATATTTAACAGTTTTGTCGATATGGATGAGACAATAATCTTACTCTTTCCCTCTGACATACTTCATTATTTTTTCCGCCTCTTCCCTCTCTATTGCCCCCATATCTAAAAGCCTATCTATAATTTCTGAAATAGATGTTATTGCCTTAACCCTATATCCCATCGATTCAAGATTCCCTACCCCTCCCTGCTCTCTATCTATCACGACCATTATTGTATCAACTTTACCTCCCATATCCTCAATCGGCTTTATCCCCTCAATCTTTGATCTACCATCAGTTATAACATCATCAAAGAATAGAAAACGCTCACCGCTCCCAACTTCCCCACCAACTATCCTTCCAGTTAAACCGTAACTTTTTGCCTCTTTTCTCACAATAATGCATGGAACTTTAAGAATGCTTGCCACATGAGGAAGTATTAACGCGCCCTTAAGCTCGATGGTTGCCAATTTATCTATTTTCCTTTCCAAAACTATCTGCCGCATTTCATCCACTATAATATCTGTGATACGCTCAAAATCATGCGGGGATGAGAGAAGCCACGTTAAGTCAATATAATATGGGCTTACGATTCCAGATTTTAAGACAAATTTGCCAAACTTCAGCGCTCCAGATCTCATTAAGCTCTCAGCAATTATAGACACCTTATCCATTTTTCAGTACCTCATCTAAACATATTATGACCCATAATATTCCTCACTAACTTCATAGTTTAATCTTTCGCTTTTCCATTAATAATTATCAAGTCTGATTCAGATCTATATGGATCTCTATTGGAAGCATATGTGATGGAAATGTTGAGAAACCTTCACCTTGAATACTCAGCGGCGGGATCTCAATCTCCTCAATCATAGCAGTGTCTCTCTTAACCTTCCCTCTTAAAAGAAGAAATGCTCTCCTTCGGGTGATAAATCTTAGCGTAACTTAAAATCCCATCAATAACTGATCTTTTCACAAAAACCTTCACTAATCCTTATCTCCTGAAAATTCATTCCTAAAAATCTATTTTAGCCTTCCTCTTAAACTGGCTTTCATATATTTTACGTACTGTTTCTATCGTATCGGCTTCTTCAGGCGTTTTATCATCACGTATCCTTATTATTCTAGCGAATCTTAAAGCCATCCCAGACTCATATTTTGGGCTTCGTTGAATCTCGTTATAAGCAACCTCAACAACAATCTTAGGCATAACTATAACCTTATTCCCCTCCTCTCTAATAGATATCTTCTTGAGGGCTTCAGTCATCTCAGCTATTTCGTCATCAGTTAATCCTTTAAAGGTCTTACCTATAATTGTGAATTTTTCTCCATCCCTTGCCGCCAAATAATAATCTGAAAGCCATTTATGCCTCCTGCCATAACCATATTCCGCAGCTACTATAACAAGATCTAACGGTGCCAGAACCTCTTTGATTTTAAACCAATGTTTACCCCTAACACCTGGAGTATATGGGCTATCTAACCTCTTAGCCATCAACCCCTCATGTCCTTCATTAATGGCTTCTCTTAAAAATGATTCAGCTTCATTTAAATCACTCGTTATAATCTGTTTCGCTAGGGGTATACTTCCCGCTATTTCTTCAAGCTTTCTCCGCCGCTCAACATATGGCGTTTTAATTAGACTTTTCCCGTCAATATAGAGAATATCAAAAAGGTACAATTCAACCGGAATATCTTCAGCAATTCTATCCACCTCATGAATTCTCCTAAATCTACGCATGAGGTGTTGGAAGGGCATAGGCTTTTTATCATCACTAACAGCTATGAGTTCACCCTCCAATATGGCTTCTTTAGCTTTAATCTCACTGCGAGTTAAATCAATTATCTCTGGGAGACTTTTAGTAACATCTGTAAGCCTGCGGCTGAAAATTCTAACCTCACAATCTGACATGTGAATTTGTATTCTAGCGCCATCAAACTTATACTCTAGCGCAGTCCTACCGCCATGCTCCTCAAAGACTTCTTTAAGACTCTCAGCCATCTGAGCCAACATTGGTTTAATCGGCCTAAAAACTTTGAAACCTAGATTTAAGATGCCTTCTTTACCATACTTCTTACATAAATATGCAACCTCGCCTATATTGCCAGTCAACATAGAAGCTGTTTGAACTTCTTTTAGGGGGAGCGAGAAAGCCCTTGAAACAGCTGCCTCCATTAAACCCTCTTGGAAACCGGTTCTCATTTCACCAATAATTATTTTAACGAGATATTTCGCCTCTAGGGGTGTGGCTCGACTAAGTAACGCCTCTATAAGTCTTTCTTTTCTCTCCCTAGACCCCTGACCCTTAGATTCCGCAATATGCTCAAATATTCTTCTGACCTCAAGAATTGTGAGCGCGGCTTCAAGAAGAGTATATTGCTTTTGAACTCTATTCTCAAGAACTAGTTGAGTTGCCGCACCAACATCACCCGTACTCCTAAATGCTGAATGAAAGCTTACCCAATCAACTCCGGATAAACGCTTAATTATCCCGCTTAAAGTCGCCCAGCTAACATCTAGGGTTCTAGGATCATACTTTGGGAAAGCCCTGCCAAGCATCATCGATATAGCTGGCTCAATCTCATCTTCACTTAAATCTCTCAAAAAAGATGCAACGGACTCAACCATTAAATTGCGCTTAGCTGTCTTCTCAAGCTTTTCACAGAGTTCAACAAGCGACCTGAAATCCACAATAGTATCCTCTCGTAATTTCCTCGCTAGAATTATAAACTAATACTTTAAGTAGTAGTTTCTAAATCTATGACCAGACTTTATTGATTTCTTCCTGTAGCTCCTTTTTTCTCTTCTCGTATTCCTCTATTGTTATCTCACCAATCTTATATCGGGCTTGTAGAGCTTCAAGCTCTTCCCTTAGAACCTTTTCCTTTTCCTTTCTATCTCTGATGAGCGAGCCTAAGAAGGCTATTGTTTGTTCAACATCATCCTTAACGCTGCTCAACACGGCGCTTGAGATTTTACCATCCTCAACCATCTTCTTTATGGCTTCATATGCTAACTGTAAACTGTTTTCCATATCTTTTATTTCATTAGGAGACTTATCCCCAAGAATCTTCTCAAGCCGCTCAAGATTAACTCTAATGTTCCTGGCAATATTCTCCAGCTCTCTCTGCTCAATCTTCAGTTTTTCAGACTTTTGTGAGAAAGTATTTAAATCGACTTCGCCAATTTTATGCCGGACACTTAATTCCTCAATGCTTAAGGCAACCTCATTCAAGCGCCTATTGATCTCATCCAGCCTTCTCCTAAGATCTTCAAGTCTACGAACACGAGTATTAAGGAGTTCACTTAGCTTACCACTATACTCATTATAAAGCTTTAGAAATATTCCCTCTGAGACTTCGCCTGAATGGAAAAGCTTAAAGAGAGCAACCTTTCTCGTATAAAGCGCTGAAATATTAGACATTAAACTTACCACCTCACCCTCAAGCCCCGCTAGAGGAGCTGGACTTGGTTGAGCTGCCTGTGTAGGCGGAGGAACTAATGGCGGGACTGGTGGGGGAACCTCTAGTGGACGTGGTCTCTCAACACGCTGTGAGGGTATAGATGTTGGTAATTGAGCGCCACAGTAAATGCAGTATTTCATTGCTGGAACACTTTTACCACAGCTTGGGCATCGAATACGGGTTTCTTCTAAACCTGCCAACATGACCATACTCCTTATCAAATCTTAACCTTTAGTGAGCTAAATATATTTTTGACATTTACTCCTATAAAAATTAATCAACACAAATTTGTATATTATAAGTTAATATGGGTGAGGAAGATTATATACCACTTAAGAAAGCTCTAAAAGATTATTTAAAAGAGCAGGGAATAACCCTAAATGATTTGCTAAGCGTTATGGATGAAGATAAGGAGGGAATAATGGAGTCTCTGAGTAAAAGGGTTTATTTAACGAAGGTTCAACGCAGAGCCCTTGAAAAGGGACTCTCAAGCAGAGACTTAAATTTATTACTTTTCGTCATCCAAGCATTCTACATATTGAACCCCTCTGGGCTTTATAAGGGTTTAATAATTGAACCATTGAGAGAAGAGGTTATGGTTGGTGATAAAGTTACATTTGAAGGATGTAAAATGATATTAAGGTCCTTGGGGATCTCAATAAGTAATTTAGAATACGTCTAATAGTGAATCTCTACAATATCGCCATCCATTAATATGTGATTTGATCCAACCTTTTCACCCGGATACTTCGCACTTGGCCCCCAAATGCGGGCATATTTAAAGTTTTTGTACATTTCGCTATGCAATTTTTTAGCGACTTCGATTACGCTTGTTCCCTCTTTAACTACAAGTGGTTTTTTGGATGGCTCTTTAGATGACGGCTCCTTTGTATAAACCCTCACAACCTTTAACATCTTGAATATTGCTTCTCCAATATCCTTCAGCCCCTCATTATTTACACACGAGGACACTATAATGGGTATTTTACGCCCCGCTAACTCATTTTTTAGCAACATAAGGTTTGCCTTAGCATTTTGCGAATCAGATTTATTGGCGATAATTAATGTTGGCTTATAGACGTTATTTGAGAATAATGAGTTCTCGATATCATCTAAACTCACTCTACCAGTTATTTTAATTAAAGCTGACGTAATTCGATAACTATTCAGTAAAGCTTTAACCCTCTCAAGAGTACAGTCGACCAATATACCACCACCTACAATTTGGATGCCAGCACCATGACCCCTCCTAATAATCTCAACTTCCCCCTCGGGTTTCTCAACCAATATTCCAGCACTCTCAAGTTCCGAGAATAACATGGTAATCTGCTTCACTGGGTCATTTGATAAATCAACCATTAGGATTAAACCATCAGCATTACGCGCCAAACTTAAAATTTGTGTACCACCCATTCTCCCCTCAGCTGCACCCTCAACCATTGCTGGCGCTTCAATAAGTTGAAACTGTATATCTTCATATTGAAGCATACCTGGAATAGGCCTACGGGTTGTGAATGGAAGTGGGCTTATCTCAGGTTTAGCATTGGTTACCGAAGCTAGTAGGCTACTTTTACCAACGTTAGGTGGACCTAAAATGACTATTTGTCCAGCTCCTTCTTTGGGGATGGCAAAACCAATACCGCTAGCTTTTCTATGCGTCTTGGATCTTTTAAGTTCACGCTCAAGTTCAGCCATTCTATGCTTAACATTTGCAATAAGTTTGCTCGTTCCTTTATGCTTTGGGACTAATGAGAGAAATTCACGCATAAGTCTTATTTTTTCGGGTATGGAGCGGCAGGCCACAACCTCAGCCCACTTAGCTTTAGCCTCGGCTGGAAGATTTGTAACCATTTTACTCTCCTAAAATGACTTTTACTCCCTCTTAAAACCTTATATTTTTGTTGTCTTCTCTACTCTTACACCTTCACCAATACTGGAAACCCAGCCGCTTCTAGCACCAGCTGATAGGCATGCCTCAATAACCCTTCTCCCAACCTCTTCATCTTTAACTAATGCTATTATACTTCCCCCCATCCCAGCACCAGATATTTTAGCGCCATAGGCACCAGAGTCTAAAGCAGCCTCACATATGCGCTCAATTTTGGGTAAACTTACATCATAAAAATCCCTTAATAAAGCATGCTGCGCATTCATTATTTCACCTATTATCCTATAGCTTAATTCACTTTTCGGGCCCTCTTGAATCTTTTTCCATGAATCTTCACCTAAAAGTGATATATACTCTTCCGCATTAACCTCTTCAAAATTGAGCACCTTAAGTGCCATCATCGTTAATCTATGCATTCTAAGGGTGAATAAAATTCTTTTTCTCGAAGTAATGCTTAAAATTGAGAGATAATCTTCGATCTCCTCCTCGCTTATATTCTCCCATATCGGCTGATCAAATCTATAGCCGAGTTTAACCTTTAATTCTTTAGGAACAATTTCACTCCGCATTAAAGTTTCTAGACCAGAATTTATTTCCATCTGCCTTTTTGGATGGATGTCACCCGTCGAATGTCTGATTCCAGAGTCTATGATTGCAAATATTAAATTTTTAAATGGAAGCATTTCAACATTAAACGGCGGCCTACACTCAAGTTTTATTATGCCGCCGAATGCTACGCCATATTGATCTAGTCTACCACATGGTATACCAACCTCTATATTCTCAGCCGCAAAAGATATTTCAGCCACATCCCTCCTACTCAGCCCGAGATTAAAGGCATGGTTTAAGAGCTCAGTGAAGGCGACCTCAAGCGCTGCGCTGCTGGCTAATCCTGAACCTATCGGTATGTTGCTTTTAATTGTTACATCCATGCCCCGAAGTTTATCTGCAAATCCCCTCTTAACGAGGACATTTACGACTCCACGAAGGTAATTGCCAAAAAATTTCTCTTTATGCATCTCATTGATTCCTACATTAAATGAGTCCGTGGATGATTCATTATACATTTCAAGGTCTAATGATTTAATATTAAAAGACTTTCCGCTAGAGAGATTTGCCGATATATAGAGTCTCAAGTTTATGGCGGCTGGAACAACTGGAAGCCCTTTATAATCTTGGTGCGTATTTAAAAAGTCCGCCCTTCCTGGAGATGAAACTATAAATTGCGCTTCCATAAAACTTATCCTCCTCTAATATTTAAAAACACATTATATTTCTGGGCTCTCTCTTAATTCTTTAGCTTTTGCTTCCGGGGTATAATCGAACGTTACTGTTCCAGCTCCCGTTTCGACACTTGCAAAATACTTTATTTTGTCCTTTTCTCTATATGGTGGATAAAATTCTATATGAAAGTGATAGTAGGGATACATCTTATTATCCGTAGGCCTTTGATGTAAAACCATCATGTATGGAAATTTAATGTTAAATAAATTATCAAATTTTCTTAGAATACGTTTCAGGATTGATGCCAGAGAATCCTTTTCCTTATTAGTAAAATCCGTTATTGCACCTACATGTCTCCTTGGGTATATATGGACTCCATAGGGCCAACGTGCGAAAAATGGCAGGAAGCAGATAAAATCTTCGTTTTCACACACGATACGTACAGCATCATTCTTCTCTTTTTCTATTATTGTGCAGAAGAGGCATTTTCCGCTTCTCTTCCAATAGCGCTTACTTGATTCTATCTCACGCTTAATGAGCGGCGGTATGAATGGAAATGCATATATTTGTCCATGTGGATGATCTAAGGTTACACCTATAATTCGACCCTTATTCTCAAATATAAAAACATACTTCACATAATCCCTTTTACTTAAATCTTCAAATCTCTCAGCCCATAAATCTATGACTGCTCTAATGTTTTCAACGCTTAAGTCAGCTAAAGTTGCATTATGCTCTGGCGTGTAAATTATAACTTCACAGACTCCCCTAGAGGGTCTAGTGCGATAAAGCTTATTAGACTTAACGGCTGGCAGCGGTGGATCAGGGCGTATAGATGGAAACTTATTCGGTATACTAAGAACAACCCACCCTGATTTTGGGACCTCTTCTGAACCAGGACAGAAAGGGCAGAAGCCCTCTGGTAATAATGGTCGCTTACCCCTCTCACCGGAGACTATAATCCACTCACGCAATAGTGGATCCCATCTCAGCTCCATATTAGTCCCCTAACCAACTGTACTATAATGCAGGAAATCTATTTATCTTTAGATTTAAAGGAAGCCTTTTTATGTTCCAATGGAAAATTACGGGTACTGAAATATATCTACATATTATGGTGGGCTGGTTAGGGAAAAGATAAATAGTGGAAGATTTTTCTCCTTATCTATGAAATATTCCCGATGGAAGTATTTAGCCGCAGCAATAATAATTAACCTGTGTTTGGGAGCCGTTTATGCATTCAGCATACTGATCCCGCCGCTTGAAAGCGAATTTAAGTGGAAGAGAAGTGAAACTATAACAGCATTTACTATTGCGTTACTAGCTTTTGCTTTGTCCATGACTCCAGCTGGTAGACTTCAAGATAGGAGGGGACCGCGTACAGCGGCAAGTATAGGTGGTTTACTACTTGGTTTGGGAATGATTCTTGCTAGCTACACTAATTCTTTAGTGTGGCTTTATATGAGCTATGGTTTACTTGTTGGATTAGGAATAGGTTTCGCTTATGGTGCTCCTATAGCAACATGCAGTAAATGGTTTCCAGATAAGAGGGGTTAGCAACGGGTTTTGTAGTTTTTGGCTTTGGCGGAGGATCCATAATATTTGCACCATTTTGGAATTTTCTGATAGAAAAATATGGCTGGAGAATTACTTTTCTTTTAACAGGTATAATATTTATGGCTTTAACATTATCTTCCGCGCAAATTTTAAGGAATCCGCCGAAAGACTATAGACCTGAAGGATGGAAACCATCTGCCAAAAATATTACTATCAACGTTGACGTTGAACCATTCGAGATGATAAAAACTTTAAAATTCATTATGTTGTGGATCAGCTACTGGTTTGGGACTACGGCTGGTTTAATGATTATTAGCCAACTTAAACAAGTTGCCATAGAGTTATCTGGGATCGAGAGTAACCAAGCATCTCTACTAGTTTCTCTTTTAGGAGCCTTTAATGCTCTTGGCAGAATCTTCTGGGGCTTTGTTGGAGATAAAATTAGCAGAGAGAAAGCCTTAACATTAACATTTTTGACATGTCTAATAGCATTACTTATGGTTTCGGACGCATACTTCATTCAATCTGTTTTCACCCTAGGAGTACTTTTAATCGGATTATGCTTTGGAGGATTTTAGCGCTTTATCCAGCCCTAACATCAGATTATTACGGCAATAGGAATCTAGGCGCAAATTATGGAATCATGTTTACAGCTTACGGCGCTGGTAGTATTCTCGGACCTATTATGGCTAGTTACTTCCGTGAGCTTCAGGGATCATACTTACCAGCCTTTTATATTTCAACAATGCTTATAGTTGTTGCGATCTTCTTAATCTCATTCATCCTTTTAAAAAAGAAATAATTATAATGTTCTTTTAGGGCGACAACTAAATATATGGCGTTTTTAAAGGATTTTATTAGGATGAGAATCTTGGATAAACCGTACATAAAAATGCTTTTCAAGCCAGAACTCAAAAACCCAATTGTAATAGCTGGTTTCCCGGGTGCAGGGAACGTCGGTGTAATATCCACTAAACTTTTAGTAGAATCTTTAGATGCCAAGTTATTCGCAGAACTCTATTCACCAGCTCTTCCAGATTATACAACTGTTGATCCAGATGGAATATGCAACCTATTAAAATACAGTTTCTTTGTATCAAAAGTGGGAGTTGACTTTGTGTTACTCAAAGGTGATGCTCAACCATTAGTAGATGATATTCCAGCATACTATGAGGTCTGCGGCGACGTACTGGATTTCATAGATGAAATGGGTTGCGAGCTTATCATTGTTATCGATGGTTTTCCAGCAACACTCCCCCAAAGAACGATATATATAGCTGGAACCTCAAAAAATATTGTCTCAGAATACGCTTCATTTGGTGCAAAAATTTATGCTGGCGGAAGAATTATTGGTATGTCAGGGCTACTTTTAGGGCTTGCAAAGATCCGTGGAATTAAGGGAATATGCCTTTTAACCCCGGTTTCAGATATAGTTGCTGATCAGGAAGCTGCTTTTAACATATGTAGATTTTTGAGGAGAATGCTCAGATTAGGAATCGAAAAAACAATTTGAAATTATATTGCCGGAAATAATCATCCGCCTATTAACCTAATCTTCTCTAATTTTTCCCTAATTATTTTATTTGCAAGTATTGGATCAGCTTTACCTCTAGTTAATTTCATTAATTGACCTATAAGATAGTGTACGGCTTTCTCATCTATAAGTGCATCCTGAACAGCTTTCGGGTTCTCCTCAAAAACTCTCTCAGCAATCTTATCCAAAATATTTCTATCAGATATTTTCGTTAGTTCCTCCTCTTCAATTATTCTGCGCGGATCTTTTCCAGAAACTATCATTATTGGAAGAATTCTCTTAGCTATCTTCCCACTTATAACGCCTTCATATATCAGACGTATCATCTCAACAAGCATATGGGGTGTTATCTTAGACTCATAGAGCTCAAGATTATTTTCGTATAAATATCTTAGCATATCGCTCATTATCCAATTACTGATCTCTTTAGGCTTATTATATAATTTGACGCACTCCTCAAAGAAGTCAGCTATATGTTTCGAGCTAACTAGCACCTTAGCATCATGTTTCGGTAGCCCATACATTATCATGAAGCGTTTAGCTCGTTCATCGGGGAGCTCAGGCATCTCAGCCCTAATCTTCTCAATAAGATCCTTATCTATGACAACAGGCACTAAGTCCGGTTCTGGAAAATAGCGGTAATCCTGCTCCTCCTCTTTAGTTCTCAATGAAACTGTTATTCTACGAACTTCATCCCAATGTCTAGTTTCACGCTTAATCATGATGCCCTTCTCAATCAAACTCTTCTGTCTAACAATCTCGAAATTAAGTGCTCTCTCAACCTCCTTAAACGATGTTATATTTTTAATTTCAACTCTGGTTCCACCAGCTAATGAAATATTCGCGTCGCAGCGCATAGAGCCTTCAAGACTTCCATTGAATATCCCTAAATGTTCAAGAATATTCCTGAGCTTCTGGAGAAATAATCTAGATTCTCTAGGCGACCTCATGTCTGGTTCAGTTACTATTTCAAGGAGAGCTATACCAGAGCGATTATAATCAACAAGAGCGTAGGGCGATTGATCGATTGGTCCAATATGTACTAGGCGTCCCGGATCCTCTTCGAGGTGAACCCTGCTTATATTTATTTTCTTTTCTCCCCCGTAGTAATCCTCAATATATAAGTAGCCATTAACTGCCAATGGAACCCCGCCAGCCCTATCATATTGAGTTATCTGAAAGTTCTTAGGCAAATCGGGGTAATAGTAGTTTTTTCGGAAAAATATCATTCTCTCTGAGATTTTACAGTTTAGCGCAAGTGCAGCCATAATAGCGTATTCCACAGCCTTCCTATTTAGTACTGGAAGAGCGCCTGGAAGCCCGAGGCAGACTGGACAAACAACGGTGTTAGGTTCCTTACCTCTATAATCTGATGGACAGCTACAAAAGAGTTTGCTCTTCAAACCAGTCAATTGAACATGAACTTCAAGACCTATCTTAACATCATTATTAACATTAGTCATCTATGATACCACTTAATTAATCGGTAAACCTAAAAATATCAAATTATAAGCATCTTATAAAATCATTCCCATTACAAGTTGACCGGGGCTGATTGAACATGATGATCAATGTGAACATTGAATTTTTAGCTAAAGACGCTATTAGAGCCGTTAAAAGAGGCGATTTAATAATTGTTGTGGATGTCTTAAGATGTTCCTCAACAATTGTGACGGCTATAGCGAATGGTGCTAAAGCAATAATACCTGTGAAAACCTTGGATGAAGCTAGAAAAATACGTGCTAAAAACCCAGATTATCTTTTGGCTGGTGAAAGGGGTGGTTTAAAGCCTAATGGTTTTGACTTAGGAAATTCCCCCCCAGAATATGTCCGCGAAAAGATTTTTGGTAAGACAATAGTGCTTACGACTACGAGTGGAACTAAAGCTCTAGTGAATTCGAGAAGCGCCAAATGGGTTATTGTGGGTTCCTTTTTAAACTCAAGAGCTGTCGCCAATAAAGCTATAAATGTAGCTTACGCTGAAAACATGGGAATATCTATTGTTCAGTCAGGCACTAATGGGAAATTCTCCCTAGAAGACTTTATATGTGCTGGCGCAATAGTCAGCAGACTGCCGAAGGAATTAATCAAAATCTCTGATTCAGCCCAAGCAGCACTTTTAACATTTGAATATATTAAGAACAATCTATATGCTAATTTAGCGAAGAGTGAACATTCAAGAAAATTGATAGATCTAGGTTTTAATGAGGACATAAAATTCTCTTCTCAAATAGATGTATATGATGTAGTGCCATTGTATAGGGATGGCGTTATAGTAAAATGGGATTGACAAATATTATAAAAAGGGGAGGAGAGCAATGTTCTAAGCGAAGACGCCAAATAATCTAGACTAAATTTTTGATATGTAGGCTTCTATCTCTCCATCCTTCATTATTAGTTTTAATTTGCACTCTGTTGTTAAGATACGTATTACATCTCCTTCTTGTTCGACTTGGACTTCCTCGGATATTACAGGCATTCTACTTACATTTATCGTTGTTATATTTGGGCTTCTCCATGCTATCTCATATCCACCAGGTACTTTTGTTATTGTGAAACCACCGAAGATTTCGTAGACCGTCTCTTCGGTTTTTGCTTCCTTCTTTCTGCCGAATATCTTCATACTTATCACTTAAAAGAACTATAATTGCAAACATTGAATAACTTAAGTTTATCGTTATCAAGTAATGTATGGATAATCTATTTTTTCAAAGTCTTTTATGAGCTCTAAATCATGCTTTGGATAATTCCAGTCATACGGTATTATAATATTTATTGAAGGCGGCTCTAAAGCCATTTTAACTGTTGGGTGATCCTTTCCAAAGGTCTTTACGCTTATCTCATAAACAAGCCGCCTAACTTTCTTCTCATCAAGAAAGCCTAGTGAATGTAAATATTCATGAAGTAACAGAGAGAATATTAAGGAGTTAAATTCTCTTCTGGAAATGAGAAATCTTCTCATTATATTCACCAGTGATCTATTTATGACTATGCTGTTTGAACCTACTGGGTGATATGCGCCTATATTTGGCGGTAAACTCTCAAGATATAGGAGTAAACCAACTCTATGCAGCCCTATTGTTTTCTTCACTGCTTTCTTCACTAAATCAAATATTTCCCCGTATCCCTTGCATCTTTCTAGACTCTCAGCAAAGTAGGATTTATCCATTTTAATCTCTAAGATTTTTTATAACTCCGTTATATATAACCTTTTAGTATTTAAGATACTTTATCTCCTCAATCCTCTGTTTACTCAATTCCATAGGTGAATCCTCAGGTGATATTGGTCTCAATCTAACCCTAAAGCAAATTGGCTCTGGCTTAACAAGATATTTGGGTAATGTATCAGGTCCGCAGCTTCCACCCCCAAGTCCAGACTGCATGTAATCTAAGTTTAAGAATATATTTTTCCTCCTCACAAGTTCATGTGTATGCTTTACATTCTCAAAATCTTTAGCCGTATAATGGTGTACGCTGACTTCCATTAGCGGCATACCAATAGCAAGAAGACCAAACCCAAGATTGTTCGTAAGCGCAGCCCAACGGACATCGGTTTTATTCCCATTTTCCTGTGGTTTAATATAGGGCACATATTGTTCGTCAACCGTGCTCTTATAGAGTCCTATGAGCGCCCCCTCCTTTCGATCACAATAGTTTTCATGAGGACCACGTCCAAACCATATAAAGTTCTCAAATCCCTCTGGAATTATCAGTTGTAATCCTATGCGCGGTAAATGTGGTGGAAGCCCCTCTTTCGGTCTAATATCGGCTTCAACGATAATATCGCTGCTACCATAAATCTTGTATGTGTAAGTGCAACTAAACCTCTCAAGATTCTCCGGAGCGCATAGCGATGATTCCACTATAATTTGGATCAGCTGCTCCGCCAATTTTTTAGCTTTAATATTCCGAACAACGCTTTTTAATTGATCAAGTCCGGCGCTCCGCCAAAGTGGTGCCAGTCGCGGAACATCGTTATCGGTGGGGGCACGCCAAACATTTAAGAGTGGACCATTCTCTACTAGATTAAAGCCTTTGTAAATGAGTGAAGATATGCACCCGGAATTTTTATCAAAAGTTAAGCCAAATTCCTTTCCAGAGACGATTATTTTGTCCAGCTCCTCCTCAACATTCAAGACTGGCATATCACTAATTTTAATTTCCGGGCCTTCTAGAACCTCAAAGGGCATTTTAAATTGGCTCCAGCCCACCTCATAACCCCTTTCAGCCCAAAGAGTATTCTCTGACAATTTATAGCGTATAATTAAGTAGTATTCTGCTCCAGGCTTAAGCTTCTCCGGAATATTGAAAGGTACAGTTACTACTTCGCTCTCATGAGGCGGTGTGTAAATTTTTGGCAGTATTCCCCTTTGAATTACTTCCCCATCCTCAGTAAGCTCCCAGAATATGTCAAGTATGCCCAAGTCCGTGAAATCATACCTATTTAAAATCCGAATAATACCTTTAGACAAGTCTATGGCTTCAGCTTCAACTGGTTGCTGTATTTTCTTACACTCCCATAAGGCAGGGTGAGGTTTTCTATCAGGCCACACTAAACCGTTTATACAGAAATTTCCATCATTAGGCTCGTCGCCAAAGTCTCCACCATAAGCCCACCACTCACGTCCATCCTCGGTTACACGTTTAATACCTTGATCAACCCAATCCCATATGAAGCCTCCGCATAAGCGCCTGTATTTGTAGATCATATCCCAGTATTCCTTTAAGTTACCTGTACTGTTTCCCATAGAATGTGTATATTCACACATTATTATCGGTCTATCTTCTTCAGGGTCCTCAGCCAGTTCCCTCAGCCTTTCTAGGGATGGATACATGATGCTTATTACGTCAACACTGCAAGAAATTTTCCCGCGGGTATGTATAGTTCCCTCATAGTGAACTGGTCTTGTTGGATCATATCCATGAACCCATCCGGCTAATGCATCATGATTCGGACCGTAACCAGATTCGTTTCCAAGCGACCATATTATAACACATGGATGGTTTTTATCTCTCTCAACCATTCTGACAAAGCGTTCCATAAAGGCATGTAGCCATTCTGGATCATGTGCAGGCTCCACATATTTTGGAAATCTATCTAACAACTCTCTTATAACCCCGTTCCAAGGCTTATCCTTTCTTTTCTCTTTTAGATCCATCACTATCTCATTCCACGATTTACCAAGTTCTTTCTCAATCTGCCAAACTGCTCTTGAGAAACCGAGTAGACCATGGCATTCAATATTGGCTTCATCTATTACGTATATGCCGTATTTATCACATAAGTCGTACCATGCTGGATGATTTGGATAATGTGATGTCCTTACAGCATTAAAATTGAAGCGTTTCATGAGAATTATGTCCTTCTCCATCAATTCAACTGTTATGGCATGCCCCCTAACATCATCATGTTCATGCCTATTAACACCCTTAAAGTAAACTGAAACCCCATTTATAAGTATACGTCCATTTTTAACCTCAATCTGCCGAAAACCAACACGGCAACTTTCAACCTCAACCACCTCTGCAAGCTCATTTCTTAGTGTGAGCAACATTGTGTAGAGGTATGGGTCCTCAGCCGACCATTTTCTCGGTTTAATAACCTCCTTCTCAATTTCAACAACAACTTCGCTTCTAGGATTTACCCACTCAATATACTTGGTTACTGGCTTATCAAATACTGGTAGCCCCTTATCATCAAAAAGTTTTATCTCAATAATGTGCGGCTTAGACTTGATGTCTGAGTAATTTCTTATGTTCACCCTAACTTTTAATATGGCATTTTCATATTTTTCATCAAAGAAGGTTCTAACAAAAAAGTCTCTTATGTGTAGGTTTGGTGCACAATAAATGTAGACATCACGAAATATTCCGCTCATACGCCACATATCTTGATCTTCAAGATAGCTACCATCACACCAGCGTAAAACCATGACAGCCAATAAGTTCTCTCCTAGTTTAATATAACGTGTTATACTGAATTCAGCTGGCAAGCGACTGTCTTGGCTATATCCGACAAACTGTCCATTAACCCAAACGTAAAAGGCTGAGTCTACACCTTCAAAAACTAAGAATATTTGTTTATTAAGCCAGTCTTCTGGGACGGTAAATCTCCTGCGATATAACCCAGTTGGATTCCAATCATGTGGAACACGTGGCGGATCAGCGGGGAAAGGGTATCTCACGTTTACGTAAATTGGCTTATCATAACCAAGCATTTGCCAGTTGCTTGGAACTGGTATGTTATCCCAATTACTATCATCATATTTCAGGTCAAAAAAGTTCTCTGGAGCCAACTTGGGATTATTATACAACTTAAATTTCCACTCACCATTAAGCGTCATAAACCATGGAGAATTCTCTCTCACACATTCAAGCGCCACTTTCTCATCAGGATACGGCATAAGAGTTGCATGCGCAGGCTCCTTATTTATCCCAGTAACTCTGGGATTCTCCCAGTCTGGAAGCCCCTCAAAAACCATATTAACCACGCTTCTTGAGCCTTTTTGAAATCTAAGCCGACTTAAAATAAAAATCTTTGGTTTTAGTTGAGCGTGTTAAAAGCAGGATTCATTCTTCAAAATCGGCCTATCTAGATTTCTATGTTGGCTATGTTCTTCTCAATTTTCCCCTCGAAGTACCTCATTATTAAGGCTGAGTAAATTAATATTAGCGCTGAAGAAAGGATGTTTACGATATTGTTTAATTCTATAAATCCGCTTAATGCAACTAATATATATGTTGGTGTTAGAAGTAAAGCTGAAAATAGCATTGAAGCCCACCCTATAAGTAGTGATGGCGTCCCGCGTCTCTTCCTTCCGAGAAATTTAATTATCACGTATAGGGTCGCTGAGCAACCTATAAGTGATGTTGAGATTACAAGTGTTAGAGGCAACAATGGGTTAATGCTGGAGATTATAGATAAAATCAGTATTAATATGGATGGCACAATTGAAGATGTCACTACGAAATCATATAAAATGGCTTTCATTATTATGCGCATATCCGCACTTGAACTTAAGGGTATCCAAAGATTCTCAAAATCTGAAAACCTCCAGTTACTTATGAGTGTTAGAGGAACAATTAATGAGTATATGCCTAAGAAAAACGTGAGAAAGAGAACTGTCGAAAGTCCCTCTGATGGGCGGGCACTAACAGCAGCCGTTACAAAAGAAGTTATTAAGTATATTAGTATGACGGTGAAGAGAGTTCCGTCCCTTATCATTCTAATGATTTCCTTTTTCATTAGAAAATTAAGTAGGGATTTTGATTCAGGATTTAATGTAAAGAAGATCCCTATCCTAGAAAATGTTTTAATACTCCTCTCCATTTTTATTGTCTGCACTCTCATCGTGGTGTCAAATGGAGAAACAAAGGGAACATGTTTTGTTACTGGAAAGAAGTTTCTTTTTGAAGATAGTACAAAAAGCATAGTTAACAGGAGGAAGTATAAAATTAAGCTAAAGAAATTTATTGGATGAGTTACACGATTGTATAATCCATCGATGAGAATTCTTGCCAGAAATGTTGAGGGATACGGCATTAAGATATATTTTAGCGGTAAATCAGTAAAGAAGCTGATTTCTGGAAGCAGTAGGATGACTATAAGTATGTAAATAAGCGCATTTACCCACAATCTTCTATACAGAGCTTTTATTATTGAGAGGGATATTTTAAGAAAGAAGATTAAAAATGTAAAGAGAACGATTGCTGAGAATATAAGTAAAGCCGATACGAACGATAAGTTAAGCCATAAAACTACAATTGTACAAATAATAAATATTGGGTTAGCGAAAACTAGAGAGGAAGTTAAATCTGTGAATATACTTGCAATCAGAAATTCCCTAGGTTTTATGGGTGATGTGAAGATAAAGTTTTGTTCGTACTCAAACACGGTATAACCCCTCAAAGCTAATAGAATTGCCAAAGCCATAAGTCCACTCGCCGCAGCTGCTATGATCTCGGTGTAAATTTCTGAGTACACACCTTGCCTAACAGCATTAGTAATCATCACTGAAAAACCAAACACACTTGGAAGAAAACCTATCACGTAAGCAAGCAATAGCACTATGCTGGCTTTAGATGCCCTAAAGGCTCCGAAAAATGCTTTAACCTTGAATTTATATATGTTTAAGACCACACCTACTCTCAACTATCTTCTCCCCAAAGGACCGAATATTCCTCTCCTCCTTTTCTCAATAGGTTCCTCAACAATTTGCTCTTTCGCTTCCTCCATAAGTTTAAGGAAGACCTCCTCCAAGGTTGCGTTTTCCCTAGTTTTTGATAATTGCTGAAGGTTCTTTAAATCTCCTGAAGCAACATTCTGACCTCCATATATCACTGCAACCCTATTGCATAATCTTTCGGCTGTATCAAGCATATGCGTCGATATAAAAATAGTCTTACCCTCTTTAATTCTCTCAATGAACAAATCCTTTAAAACATGTTGTCCCACCGGGTCTATGCCAATGAATGGCTCATCCAAAATTAGTATGTCAGGGTCGTGTATAAGTGCCGATGCAATTGTTACCTTCTGCCGCATACCCCTTGAAAGAGAGACTATCAACACTCTTCTCTTTTCTTCCAGCTCAAACAATTTAACAAAGTAATTTATTTTCTCTCTAATTTGTTCACCCGGAATATTTCTAATTTTCCCAGAATATATGAGAAACTCTTCAACGGTTAAGTAATCGGGTAAAGAAGGTGATTCAGGCACGTATCCGATGAGTTTTTTATATTCAAACGGTTCTTCGCTTATATCCACACCGTTAACTCTAACTATACCTCTATCCATCTTCAAAAGTCCAACTATTATCTTAAGTGTCGTTGTTTTCCCAGCACCATTAGGTCCTATTAGTCCAAAAATTTCGCCTCTTTGAATTTCAAGGTTTAATCCCCTAAGTGCCTGGGTCCCATTATAGGACTTCCAAACATCAATTAATTCGATGATTGGAATCATTAGTTTCACTCTACCTCTTATAGCCTAACCTTCTTAGAAGACTTTTACGCCACTCAATTCCCCTTTCATCCTCAATGCCCTTAGGCTTTAATCCATCAATAACACCAAGTATGCCCCTACCTTGCTCAGTTTCAGCAACAATAACTTGAAGCGGGTTAGCTGTCGCAGCATATATCGTGCAAACTTCCGGGACTCTCTTTATGGCGTTAAGCACGTTTATTGGGTATGCTCCCCGCATAAAAATTATGAATGAGTGCCCGCAACCAAGCTTGAGCATATTTTCCGCAGCAGCCCTCTTAAGCTCCTCATCAGTTCCATCAACTCTAACTAAGCATTCACCACTACTCTCACAGAAGGCTAAGCCAAATTTTATGCCTGGAACAGAATTAACCATCGCCTCATACAAGTCCTCAACAGTTTTTATAAAGTGAGCCATTCCAAGAATAACATTAACATCTTTAGGCATATCTATGCTTACCACTTTAATCTCCATGATGGATCACCTAAAACAAATAAATTGCAGGATATTTTATAATTTTTGATTCCCACGTATCCAAATTTTGAGAGAATTGGCATAACTCACTAATTTTTAAATAGTCAAATTAGATACTTTTAGAAAAAGGTGCCATTATGGTTTTACGGAAAATGGAGAGTGAGCACTTCATTATAACAGTGAATGAAGATTATGGTGTAATAAGGGAAATAATTAATCCGAAGGATAAGTATGGAACAAACTTTGCCGGCAATGAGCAAAATAACAGTTTTGTTGTGCCGCCTAAAGGTCCATGGCTTGGCAGCGTTAATACCAAGTATAGGATCCTTAGGGAATATGATTTAAGAGAGGCGAAATGGCTGGAAGCAAACACAAGCTATCATCATTCTACTGATAGGGGAATAAGAATCAAGTGTAATAGGAATCAAGTAACTGTTTCATATTATGACGCTGAGGCTGATGCTGGCGGATTCAATATTTATGAATTGAGTGAAGTGTTTCGCTTAGATCCGGAAGACAAAAGTTTTGTTTGGGAACTAACGTTTATCAATCATTCTCCCTACCGTATTGAGGTTGGAGAAGTCTCAATCCCCCTAATATTCAATATCCAATGCAGGAGCCCGCACTCATATGAGGATCGTGTCTTAATACATCCCTTCACTGCTGGTCATACATCCTATATTTATTTTACACGACCTAATGGCAACCCGCCATTCCTATTAATGGTTCCAGGTGAAAACACATCTTTTGAAGCCATAACTGGGCAATGGAATCTGGGAATGATGGGGCAGCCTCCACCAACACTCTTCCTCTTCTCAAAGGCTAGGGCTGGTGAGAGAAAGTGGAATGAATGGTTTAATGGATTGCACTCATTTATTTTAGGTCCTGGGGAGACTAAAACTTTCACTATCAAGTTTTACTGGGTTAACGGATATGAGGAAATAAATGAGAAGATGTATGAAATAGGGAAAGTTGCTATTAAAATAGCTCCAAGCATGGTCGTCCCCCAAAATCTTGAGACATATGTAGCCCTAAAGTGTAAGAAGCCCATAAGTCAAGTGACATCTGATAAATGGACTGAAATTACCGAGATAAAAAGTGGTTATGGAGAACGCATATTAAAACTGAGATTTAAAAAGAGGGGACAGCGCGTCTTAAGAGTTATTTATGGAGATGAGTGGCTCAATATTCCCTTTTACTCCATAGAAGACCTAGAGACCTTAATTGATAGGCGAGCGGCTTTCATAATGGCATTCCAGAGAATAACTGACCCAAATGATATAAGGCGGTATGCCTTCCTAATGTGGGATAGCGAGAATAAGAGAATTTTGGATACAGCTCCCCCACTCGTGGATTTCGGTCCAGGATGGCCTCGTCCCCCAAAATCTTGGATGAATGGTTGCAGTGACGAGATAGGTTTTGCTGAACCATTATTTTTGGCGGAAAAGAATGTCTACCACCCGAATAATGATGAGATAAGAGCTCTAGACGATTATATATGGAATTTTCTGTATGGTAAACTTCAGGATCCAGAGACATACGCGATTAAACGTTGGATATGGGATGATCCAAAGCCAGGCGTTGATAGATCATTCAATTATCCACATGTGTTTAACATATACCATAGCATGTATAAAATTGCTAAACTTTATGGCTTAACGAGAAAAACGCCTAAAGATTATCTGCTTCTCGCCTACAATACGGCTATTGCGTTTTATTCAGATGAGATTGTTCCTCGCTGGTGGAGGAATATAGGGCATATAGGGCAATGGAACCTTATCAATATTCTTGACGATTTAAAAAATGAGGGGCTAGTAAACGAGTATAATGCTCTCCTTGAGAAAGTTGATTCAGGCGCGGCCTTTTTCCTAGGAACAAGATATACTTATAGGTCGGAGTTCGCATTTGACACAACTGGCTACGAGTTTACATATTTTATCCGCAAATATAAGGGTAAAATGGATTTGGTTGAAGATGCGATTAAGGTTCTCTTAGCAACTCTACACCAGCAACCCATATGGTGGTGGCGTGGATGCGACATAAAATCATTAGGCGTTTATACAACAGCCCAGAACGCAATGTGCCTATTAGATGCATATGATGAGAATCCTGAAAAACCCCTATTATTAGAAGTAGGTTATGCTGGAATTCTAGCATATTTCAGTCAAATACTTTCAAGCGGAGAAGCATGTACTGGTCCTAATTGGTCACCAGATGGATCACCAGGCTCCTATTTTAACCCAGCATGGTCTAATGAGTACGGCATAGGTCTTTACCCGGCGCTCTCCATACTGAAAAGTTATGTGGTTAAGGATAAGGATTTTGGTTTAATAGGTTACGGCTGTAGGGTTGAAGAAAAAGATGGCACGTATATTGTAGAACCAGCTGACGGAATTCGCGTGCGAGTGTATATTGTTCCGTTAAACTTGAAAGTTTTTGTTCTCAAATCGCACATAGACAAGCTTGAAGTGAACAAGGGGAGTAAATGGATTAACTTGGCAGTGTCAAAAGCGCACTACAGCGTAAATAGCTTCACGATAATGCTAAAGGGTTTAGAAGCAGGAAACTATAGCGTATCTACTGATGAAGGATTTGAGAAAACGATTACGGTGAGCGATCCTTCAGAAGTTGTTAAAATAGAAGCGCCAGCCTTTAAAGAAAAGATTAGTGTAAGCATCAAGCTAAAGATAGATTAAAAGAAACAGACCATCAACACTTAAGCAACACATTTTTATTTTATTAATGGCAATATGTCACCCATTATATAATTTATGAAGTCTTCAACCGAACTTTTACTAAAGAGCGTTATAACACAGTTTCTTGTTACGCCAACAACAATACCTCTTTTCTGGACTTCGAATACAACATACCATATTTTTCCGTGTTTAAGATACTCTTGGTAAAGACTTGTATCAGCAAGATCGGATCCAGCCAAACATAATTTTTCAATACCGGGTATATCAACATTATCAAACCATATTAATTTGGTTGCTTGAGGATTCGATTCATGAAGGCTTTTAAGCCTTTCATGAGGAATTTCAACTTCAAGTATTACATTGGGTTTTATAAAGAGAATCTTACTAAATTTGTTTGCAACATAGTTTGTGAGCAGTTTCTTTAAGCCCCGCGCCGTTGATGGCGCTAAAACTATTAAAAAGAATCTATTATTGAACTTTTTAATCCAGAAAGGCGATTCTTCGGTGACCGGTGTCTCAATAATTTTACGTCTATAAACTCTGCTCCGAACAAAATCTCTACTAAATATCCCTGAAATAATGTCGCCCTCAAACTTCAGATCCGAAACCTCAGAGACAAGTTTTATTGTCTCACCATTAATGGTTACGTATGATTCTTCTTCTCGAAAATACCTAAGCTTCTGCGTAACAAAGAATAGATTGACATCCTCTTTAATCTCAAATATCTTTGCCGGTAAAACCAATCCTGACACCTAAAGAAATAATGCCTTACATTTTTAAATAATTTCTCTCAAAGAGGAATTTAGACTCCTTATAGTTCTAGGGATAAACCTCTTTTCAGTAAAACATGAAAGAGAATTAATCAGCGATCTTGTTAAAAGACGGTTATGAAAGGTTATATGGGATTTTTCATCAATCTTATGAGGGAAAACGACAAAATAATTAATATTTCTGAGACTTACTAGATGTGGGATATCTATGAATAAACCTAAAGTTTATATTACCCGTGAAATCCCTGAAAGCGGATTAAAGATGATTATGGAGCGTTTTGAAGCTGAAGTTTGGCCTGATTACGGTCCACCACCAAAAAAGGTTATAATTGAGAAGGCTAAGGATGTTGACGCCTTGGTAACACTTTTGTCCGATAAAATTGATTCAGAAGTTTTTGATGCCGCACCTAAACTGAAGATAATTGCTCAAATGGCTGTTGGCTACGATAATATAGATATTGAGGAGGCCACTAGAAGAGGCGTATATGTAACTAATACTCCCGGAGTTCTAACTGAAACAACCGCTGATTTCACATGGGCTCTCCTAATGGCTATTGCCAGACGAGTTGTTGAGGCAGACAAATATGTGCGAGAGGGAAAATGGAAGGTTGGTTGGCATCCGAAAATGCTACTTGGTAAGGATATTTATGGAGCAACTTTAGGTATAATAGGGGCTGGAAGAATAGGCTCGGCTGTTGCTAGGAGAGCCAAATGCTTTAACATGAAGATACTTTATTACGATATTGCTCCAAACCCACAAATGGAAAAAGAAACTGGCGCAAAATTCGTTGATTTAGACACTTTATTAAGAGAATCAGATTTTATAAGCATCCATGTTCCCCTAACTAAAGAAACCTATCATCTGATAGATGCCGAGAAACTGAAACTTATCAAGAAGACAGCTTACTTAATAAATACTGCTAGAGGAGCAATAATCGATGAAAAAGCTCTTTATGAGGCGCTTAAAGAGGGAAGACTTGCTGGAGCCGCATTAGACGTTTTCGACAAGGAGCCTATATCAGTGGATAATCCATTACTAACACTCGATAATGTGATTTTAACACCGCATATTGCAAGCGCTAGCTATGAAACACGTTCAAAAATGGCTGAGGTAGTCGCTGAAAATTTGATAGCATTTTTTGAGGGAAAGATACCGCCGAACCTAGTAAATCCAGAAGTAATGAAGATTAAACCGCTCCCAACTCTATAAATGGCGGGGTAACAGAATTGAGTCAAAATGCTAGAAAAACTACTGAAAAACTTCTTTGGGAGTTTAAAGGTGAGGATTATTCGTTCGGTTATAATGCATTGGAAAGACTCAATAAATATATTAGCAGAATTGGGAGAAGGGTGGCGGTTATAAGCGGTAAAACTGGTAGAAGTACCGGAGTGGTTGATTTTGTTATAGACTCTCTTGAAAGATCTGGATATGAAGTTTTAGATGTCTTGGATGGAGCCCGTCAGAATACGCCGAAAGAAGATGTTTATAGGCTTGCATATCAGCTCACCAAGTTAAGATGTAATGGCGTCATTACTATAGGGGGAGGCAGTGTTATTGATGGTGCTAAAGCAGCGCTAATTCTAGCACTTTATGGTGGCGTAATAGATGATTATTTTGGAACAGGATTAGTTTCATCTAAATCTGGCGGTGAAAAGATACCGCTAATAGCAATACAAACAGCTAGTAGCTCGGCATCACACTTAACTAAATACTCAAATGTAACGGACATCATAAATTGCCAGAAAAAACTAATAGTTGATGATTCAATTGTACCTAGGGCATCTATATTTCAATATGATATCACCAAAAGTATGCCTCCGGAACTGACAAAAGATGGGGCGCTTGATGGAGTATCCCATTGTTGGGAGGTTTGGATGGGAGCCGCTGGAAAAGCAAATTACGAAAAAATAAGTGAGGTAGCCTATACTGGAATAAAGCTCATAATTGAGGCTCTTCCAAGAGCGCTCAGGAATGGTGAAGATCTCGATGCAAGATATGCTCTTGGGCTTGGAACAGACTTAGGCGGATACTCTATAATGCTAGGTGGAACTAACGGTCCGCACCTCGGCAGCTTCTCACTTGTTGATGTACTTACACATGGAAGGGCATGTGCTATTTTAAACCCTTATTATACTATTTTATTCTCGCCCGTAATTCAGGATCAGCTTAAAAAGATTGTCAAGATATATGCGAAGAACGGCTACGTTGATTCAGATAAGACAAAATTAAAAGGGAGGGAGCTTGCCGAAGCCGTTGCTGAAGGAATGATAACATTCTCTAAAGCAATAGGGTTTCCAATAACATTAAAGGAGGCTGGAGTAACAGAAAAACATATTGAACGCATGGTAAACGCTGCTAAAGATCCGCAATTAAAGATGAAGCTGGAAAATATGCCAATACCCATAAGATCTGAAGCTGGAGATGTTGATAGACTAATTAAGCCAACTTTAGAAGCTGCTTATACAGGAGATTTTAGTTTAATCCCTAAAGTTAGGGTTTAAAAAGAACTATTCATCCTATTAAGCCATTAATTTGGCTGGATAGTTTAAGTCTTTCATCAATTATCTTCGATTCTCTTTTGAAAACTTTGATTATTAACTTCACTAATACGTCAATAAGAGAATTTCTTAATTGTTGATTTGCTACTCATATTTAAAAAGCCTTTAATATTAGTTAATTCATCGTATCGATGGGATCAAGTATGAGTGAGAAAGCGAAGAAATGGGATATTGAGTTTGGAAGAGACTACATCTACTTTGAATTTGGTAAAAAGTATTTTATTTTGAGGGATATAGGGCAGGGCAAATATCAATTTATGTTTCCAGAGAGCGCTGAGGAAGTAAAAGCTAATGAAATATTTGATAAGCTTAAGCAATATCTAGAAATGATACATAAACAAGAGTGATCCCACCGTCCCTCAATATATCAATGCTGACGTATCCCTCCTAACTATATCTATTTTTTAGGTTTAAGTTCACTAAAGTTCCTAGCCAAAATTTGCTCTGGTAGATGTGTGCACAGATGTCACTAACAACATTTAATAATGAATTAATGTCGATTATCTTGTGGGCAATAATTTGACCCGCATAGTTATTTCAAAATACGGCAAAGTCTCTGAGAACGATCTAGACATGATTATAAAACTTATGAAGGAATGTTATAATAGACTTAAACCTCACAATGTTTCTTTAGTTGATTTATATGTTTTTGAGAAGTCATCACTTGCTGAAGCCTTTTTATCAAGGGAACGCGAGAGGATTGGGGTAAAAACATCAGGGTTTGAGGAGTTTTTCTTTGCTATGCATGATGCCTGGAGAGGAATCCCTAGGATAATTTTATGTCTCGATAGATTAAGGGATTTGCCCAAATTGGTTATTGTTGGCGGAGTACACCATGAAGTTGGACATACAATTCTTCATGGAAGCATAGAATATTATTTTCTTACTTTCCCTAAACCATTACTTGAATTAATGAGATTATTTAATTTCTCAGAGAAATATGCTACGGATCTTCTTTATTTGGCATCAGTAGCAGTTAAGGATTATGAGGTGACTCGCTTATTATGTCAACATGGATATATAGAGGATCAAGCAGCATTCGTAAAATTTCTACTGAAAATATCAGAGGATGATTTAGTCTCATGGAACCTTTCACAGGGTAATCCCTTACTTGAAGCCTTATATATAATGGGACTTTTTAAACCGATTGGTTGTGCAATACCATTATTGAATAGTGAAGACTTTGGTAACGAGATAAAAGAATATCTAAAAAACTATGTAAGTCATTTACCAAAGGAACTCTCAAGTCTGATCTTAAATATTGTTGAAGAAAAATTTGCAAAACTGGAAAATGACACCCTTAATAATATCAGCAAGATTTTATATTCTTACAAACCAATTCTTGACACCTTGTTTAGACAATGACCTTATAATAGATTAGGTTTCTGAGAACCCTATGATTCGTATTATTTACTACCATAAACAATCAATAGTATTATAAACTCTCCCATAGCAGTATCTTTTCCAAGCTCTTTTAGTCGCTAATACTCGCCCTTTTTACTTAGTTCAAGATTTTTATTAGCAATATGAGTTTAACCAAGAATTATTTTTAGCATTGCGACAAAAACTATCATTTAAACAACCTTTACATCTATTGATATCTGCCATTTATATGGCGCAACCTCCTTAACGATTCTCTCTGAAATAATAGCTTCCACTATCCTTCCAGCATTACTTATTGTATCTATCAGTCGCTTCCTCGCTTCCTCAATAGCATATGGACCGCTAGAAAATTCGTAATAGTGGATTATTCCGCCTGATGATCTAAGAGCAACACATGCAACATCAATATATTCTATAGCTCTTTCTGGGAGGTTCATTATGACCCTATCAGCCACTCCACATAATCTATTTAGAATAATCTCCCTTGAATCGCCAAATATCGGATAAATCTTCCCAAAAACCCCATTCACGTAAATGTTCCTTTTTAAGTATTCTATAGCATCAGGGTTTATATCAATTGAATAAATTTTTACATTTCTATGGGTTTTAGCTATCAGGATCGAGAAGGGACCAACCCCTGCAAACATATCTATAATGGTCTCACCTTCATTAACCTGTGACGCAACCCTATAGCGTTCATAAGACAGTCTGGGCGAAAAATAGACTTTTCTTGGATCAAGAAAGTATTTACATCCATATTCTTTATGTATTGTTTCAGTATTTTCAGAGCCAGCTATAACCTCATATTCTCTTGTGCGATAAATACCCTTAACAGCGCTAGACTTAGCAAGCACTGATCTTACATGTTTAAACACTTTGAGCACTGCTTCACCAATTATTTTCTTATAATTTTCAAGTTCTTCAGGAATCTCTAGAATAGCTAAGTCGCCGATAAAGTCTATTGAGCGGGGGAGACTTGCCAAGAGGTATGGAGGTAACGAATCCTCTAAAACATCAATTATACTTTTAGGCATTTTCTCTTGACTCAAAAAATCATGAACTAATACTTCGAATTGAGGAATTTCCTGCTTAATTTCATTAACCTTTTCTCTTGTCGGTTTTTCTCTGAGAGGTATAAAGAGGTAGTCTCCCACCCTAGATATTTTTAGGTCCCTGTTAAGAAGGTTAAGTTTAGCCGCTACATTAATAGCTCTCTCACCAAGATATTTCGGGACTTTAATGCAATATGCTTCAATTCTATGAATATTCTCTTTACTCATAGTAAACTACTTAGGAGAAATATTGAGTGGAAATGTTTTAATGTTGCTCTTGCTCTAACATGATCCTTGGGCTTCATCCCGATTAAATTTTGGGCTCAAGCGCTATAGCTCTTATCCATGAGGAATCCAGACAAGATATTCTTAATGGCAACCCGATAAAGAATATACGTTCATGCCTAATCTTGTCTAGATTAGTTAGCCCTTCAATTATTGGTATATCATTCTCCAAGAGAAGTTTATGAGTTATTAATTTTCTTCCCACCTTAGGATCCTCTAGCTTGATCCCTTGAATACCGAGCATCTTAATCCGTTTATTTACAAGATACTCTGCCGCCTTAGGAGTTATGTATGCTCCACCAGCGCTCCAGAGAAGTACAATATCATTTTCCCTAACTTTGTTAAGATGCTCAGGCTTTATGAGAGTCTCCGCTTCAAATTTCAAGACAACTGCTTCACCAATAAATTTTTCAAGAGGAATCTCTATAAGCGATTTAAGATCATCCCGCAAATGTGATGGACCTTCAACATGCGTGCCAATATGCGATTCAGATTCGATGAAGTGCATATATGTTCCATCATCAGCATTTATAAATTGCTGTAGATAGAATTTTCTAGTCTGATTTCCACGCAAATATCGTCCATTAACCTTTAAGATATTCGGTTGAACTTCCTCGGACAAATCAATCATCTCGCAACCTTCAAGAGCTTCAACTATTTTTTCGATCATTCAATCACCAAAATTACAGTAATTTATAATAATTTATTTCTTGTGATAAAGGGATATCTCTAACAATAAATATGAGACTGCGAATTTTTCAAGTAGAAGGGATGAGACTTGGCTAAGCTTGCTCTGAATGGAGGGGAACCCGTCAGAAAGAAACCTTTCCCAAAGTGGCCTATATTTGATGAGAGGGAGATGAAGGCTCTAAAAGAAGTTTTAGAGAGTGGTTTTTGGGGTATAGGCGGCTCAAGAAAAAGTGAGTTTGAAGAAAAATTTGCAGCTTATCAGCATGCCAAGTATGGGGTTGCAGTTACAAGTGGAACCGCAGCTTTAGAAATATCATTAAGGTCTCTTGGAATAGGATGCGGTGATGAAGTTATAGTTCCTTCATATACCTTTATGGCTACGCCCTTAACGGTCCTATATGTAAACGCTATTCCAGTATTCGCCGATATAGACCCGGAAACATATACTATTGACCCTAAAAGTGTTGAATCGGTAATATCAGATAAAACTAAAGCTATTATGCCAGTTCATATTGGTGGCAGACCCGCAGACATGGATGCATTATTGTCTATAGCAAGAAAAAATAACCTATATATTATTGAAGATGCATGTCAAGCCTGGGGCGCGGAATGGAAGGGTAGAAGGGTTGGCGCAATAGGTAATATGGGAGCATTTAGTTTTCAATCAAGCAAAAACATTACTAGCGGCGAAGGTGGAATAATAGTCACAAACGACGAGAGTTTATATATTATGGCATGGGCTCTACATAATTGTGGCAGGTTACCACAAGAGGCACCACATGAGCATTACCTTCCTGGAGCAAATTACCGCATGACGGAGTTTCAAGCCGCGATATTATTGGCTCAAATGGAGAGAATTGATGAGCAAATTAATAAGCGAATGGAAAATGCCCGCTACTTAAATGGTAAGTTCCGGAAAATAGACGGTGTAAAGCCGCTTAAAGATGATGAAAGAGTAACAAGACATGCATACCACCTATACATATTCAAAATTAAGCCGGAAGCTTTCGGCAGGGTATCTAAGGCAGTTATTGCCAAAGCCCTGCAAGCTGAGGGCATACCTGTAAGCGTGGGATATTCTAAGCCGCTCTATAAAGAATCTTACCTAGAATATTTTAAGATGTGTCCGCTCTCATGTCCATACTATGCTAAACAAATCGATTACTCCAGCATTAAAATGCCAGTGACCGAGAGAGCATGCTATTATGAGGGTTTATGGCTTCCACACTACGTTCTTCTAGGAACAAAAGAGGATATGGAGGATATAGTGGCTGCATTAGAGAAGATAAGGGAGAACATAGAGGAACTTAAGCATAAATGCTAATACCAGTATATTATAGGTTTACAGCGAAGGGTCCATTCATTTCACCTATTGAGCGCCAGAAATGTGTTTGAGGACAAAATCACCCCAAAATATCGGATCTTAGGCACATAATTAAGGTTAAAGTTGAAGCTAAAATGGAAGAAAGTTAAAGTCTTCATAGCATTTAAAACATCCTCCGTGCAATTAATCTAAAAGAATATAAGGAGAAAACAGTCTTCTAAAGATTGAATGGGCCGGTAGTCTAGCTCGGTTAGGACGTCGCCCTCACAAACAAAATCATCCCCAAATGATTGAGAGCGGCGAAGATCGCCGGTTCGAATCCGGCCCGGCCCACTAAATTTTTAATTAAATCCCTCCTAGTATTTTGGTAATTAGAGACTAAATGTTCCAATCTTTCATAAGATTTAGTTTTAAACTTTGATGGTCTAAAAATCCCTTTAATTAAAATATATTGAGAAAATTTAAATCACTATTTTTAATTATTTTTGTAGTGAGAAAGCCTAATTGTCTGGGGGATAATCTTGAGCTCTCTAATTAAACGCTTGATTATTCCCATATCTATTATCGTAGTTATTGCTGGTTCACTTGCTTACTTCCTTCTGTTTCAACAGAGCGGTAGCCCTATTGAAGTGGCAAGCATAGAGTTTTCTATCGATGCGCATCTATTTTCCCTTAACAGAGTAATAAAAATTGAGTTGAGAAATTTAGGCGACAATAACATTACGGTAAATAGGGTTATGATTAATGATGAAGTATGGAATATGTGGGCTCCCAGAAATCTGCTGATCATTCCCAAAAGTAGTGGAGTACTAAATGTTTATTACCCGTGGAATGGAAGAGAATATAAGATAACGGTAGAAACTAGTGGTGGAACAGTAGAGTTTAATAAGCAGGCTCCAGAATTTACGCAGATTCGTCTCAACTTACAGAATAATAGGAATGAGGAATGGAATGACATGGTTCACTTTAACATGTTTTTCGCAGATGGTGAGCTCTCCGAGCCAAAAATAGCGGTTTATGAGGGAGAAAATTCAGTACCCTGCCAAATATGGGGAATAGTTCGCTATGAAAGCGGCTACATTAAAACTGCGACAATAACGTTTATGGCTACAATGGCGCCTACGGGCAAAAAGACTTATACAATTAAATTAGGTGAGCAGGGTCAAATACCTCCTGAGACTGGCATGATTGAAATAACCAGGAGAAATGAGAATTACGTTATTATCAGCAATAATATTATAAAAATAGGATTTAATGAGGAATATAGAGGTGAAATAGATTTCGTAAGCGATATGCGTGAAAGCGTAAATCTCGCCAGAAAATATATTTTTGGTCACTGGGATCCAAATGCGGGTGCTGGGCAAGCATGGTCTCAGGGCTTCTTACAATCCTCCTTATACTACTTTGGACCGATGAATGCGCTTAACAAAGACATTAAATGCGAAACATATATTGAGACAGAAGGACCATTACTTGCCATTTACGCTAGAAAGTGGTTCCTCAGAGGCAATTTAGGAGTAGGATACGAGTTCTTTGCAATTCCATATAATAATCCGAGGATCCTATACAAGTTTTCTCTAGAAATGACTGGAGATTTGAATCAGGGACCGGGAGCAGCTCCCGGAAGCGGCTATGAATATTATAATTGGTTCGGTTGCGGTGGACTCGCTATACCTTTGCTCTCGGTTAAAGATGGAACTTTCTTTCTAACGGAGGATGTAAACACATATTTCCCAGACTGGCCTGGTAATGATTTATGGGCTAAGCATACGGTTGCAGCCTGTATAAATGCTACATATGGTGCTGCAATAAGGATAATTGGTAATGACCCAGTTATTCCAATAGGCTACTGGCATGTAGTGATAAGGAGGTGGCCTTGGGATCAAGATATAACAAGTGTTCCTGAAATAGGTATATGGATAGGTCAGATACATATCGCTGGCATACCTGAGGGGAAGCTCTGTTGGACTGGGCAACCGTTAAATAATGAACCCTATGCCGCTGAAAGAGAGATTACACCAAGAGGTACAATAACATTATATCGCGGCTTTTATTCCTGGCTTTTTAATGTTGAAATCCTAATTAATAGAGATGTAGCATTAACCCTTAAAGATCTCTCTGAATACGATAAGATTGAGGTATCTGCGAAACCTACTGATTGATGGGAATAAAAAAGAACTGGAGAAAATAAATATGTCAGCTAAATAAATCGATTTCTTTACAGATCCCGCTTTCCTTAGCCCTGGTATACGCTAACCACGCCGTAGCGCAGTCCTGTATCCCTAGACCTACAGATTTAAATAGCGTGATCTCACGTTCGGATGTTCTACCAGGTTTTAATCCAGCTACAATCTCGCCTAGTTCAGCGTATATATCCTTCTCAGTGATTATCCCTGCCTTTAAAGGAATTATTATGTCCCCTGCCTCCTCCAATGCTGCTGATTTCTGATCAACCACTATCTTAGATCTTTTTATCACTATCTCGTCTACTTCCCTAACCTCAGGCTTAAAAGAGCCTATTAAATTTAAGTGGGTGCCTGGTTTCACCCAGTTTCCATCAAAAACAGGAGTTTTAGACGTTGTTGCCGTAACTATTATGTCTGAGTGTAACACTAAATCTTTTGGTTCGGAAACTTCAACCAGGATTCCTAGCTTTTTAGACATTTCCTCAGCAAAAGTCTTCGCCCTATCTTTGAAGATATCATACACGAATGCTTTCTCTATGTCTCTCACAGCACATGCAGCCATTAACTGTGTTCTTGCCTGGACGCCGGCGCCAAAGATTCCAACCGTTTTTGAATCTTTCCTAGCTAAGTATTTGGTAGCAACCCCGCATACCGCTCCGGTTCTCATAGCCGTAATAAACGTTCCTTCCATTATCGCTAATGGGGCGCCAGTCTCTGGATCGTTTAAGAGAATTGTCGCCATTATTGTAGGTAAATTCTTTTCCAAATTCTTCTCAAATACCGTTACTATCTTTGTTGATAGCGACCCCATTTCTCCAAGATATGCTGGCATAACGCCCATCCATCCGCGCTTCTCAGTAAGAGTTATAGTGGCTCTCATGGGTAGAATAGCTGTGCCCTTCTGCAGCTCCAAGAAGGCTCTTTCGACAGATTCGATCACATCTTTCATCGTCAATATTTTCTCGAGATCCGATCTTGAGAGGATCAAAACCATACGTTATAACACCTCATAAATGAATCAAACTTTAATCATCTTAATTTTCTCAATAATCTCCTTCAGCTCTTTCTTCTCTTCCTCGCTCGGGGGAAGCAGCGGACCTCTAGGTGGACCTGTTCTTTTACCCATCATCCCAAGCCCAGCCTTCGCTAGCTGAGCAAACTTACCGGTTTCCTCAAGGAAGTTTAGAAGCGGAAGAAGCTTATTATATAACTCACGTGCTTTCTCGATGTTGTTTTCTTTACATGCTAACTCGAAGAGACGACTTGTATGCTTCGGGAATATATTTGCTGCAACGCAAACCCATCCCCGCGCACCCATCAAAAAAGATTCTAATGCCAGATTATCGGACCCGCAGAAAACAGTCATTTTACCATTAGTTAAATTGATGATCCTCCATACCCTTGTAACATCCCCGCTGCTTTCCTTAACATATTCAATATTGGGTAACTCAGAGAGTTTAGCAATAAATGATGGCTGCATATCAACCTTACTTGTGAAGGGGTTATTATAGAGCATTATGGGTAGATCAACTGATTCTGCTATTCTTTTATAATGCTCATACAGCTCGTTCTCTTTAGGTTTAGTGTAAAATGGCGGAACTATCAATGCTCCATCTATACCAACATTCTTAGCATACCTGGTTAAGTCTATAACTTGCTTTGTTGAGCATGCACCAGTACCAGCGATGACTGGAACCCTTCCATTTACGTGATCCACAGCAACCTCCATAATTTTTTTGCGCTCATCAACAGATAATGAGGCAAACTCACTTGTGCTCCCGCAAACGATCACACCATGAACACCATTCTCAATATAATAGTCAATATTCTCCTTAAGAGCATCTAAATCTAGCTCCTCATTTGATTTAAATGGTGTAACAGCAACAACATATGTTCCCTCAAACCTCTTCAATTTCTCATCCTCTCTCAAAAGAAAAGAGCTAAAGTTTAAAATACTTTTCGGATTTTTCAGCCACTCAAATATGTTTTCGTAACTGTTTCGTCACTCACAACCTTTTCTGGAGGGCCGTGAGATATTATTTTACCTTCTGCCATGGCATAAACATAGTCCACATATTTAATGGCTACATCTAATCTATGTTCAACAACCAAGAATGCTATTTTCATTTCCTTCATTATCTTCCGGAGATGCGAAAATATTTGATGGGCCAATACTGGATTAACTCCTCCAACAGGCTCATCCATAAGAATTAGCTTAGCATTGGTCATAAGTGCTCTTCCTATTTCTAAAAGCTTTAACTGTCCTCCACTTAACACAAAAGCTGGTTGGTCATATAAATGGTCAAGGTTAAGTAATTCGAGGATTTCCATAGATTTTTCAAAGTTTTCTCTTTCTTCTTTTATCCATTCTCTCTTAAAAATAGAGCGTAACAGTTTTTCCCCTCTATTGTTTTGCGCACTCACCATTAAATTTTCAAGAACAGAAAGCCTCTTGAATGGTGAGGGAATCTGGAATGTGTGTACAATTCCATACCTAACGATTTCGTGAGGGGGCTTTCCAGTGATATCAATACCATTATACTCTATTTTTCCACTATCAGGCTTATATATTCCGGAGATGCAATTGATTAAAGTTGTTTTCCCACTTCCATTAGGTCCCATAACTAATGTTATGCCACCACTTAAGCTCATGGAAACATTATTTAAGGCGCGTACTCCTCCAAATGTCTTAGTAAGATTTTTGACAACCAAGATGCAACCCATATTATTCATTTCTACATCCTTCCCTCATAATAAAAAATAAAAATGGAGTAGTTAGGTAATGTTTATACCGCTCTACTTTTAGCTCCTTCTTTTTAACGGTGGCCAAAATTCTTTGGGATCAACAAACCAAGTGAAGGTTCGTGACACTGAATCATAGAATCCAACATTTTCCCAGTGTGGATTTTCTTCGTCAACAACAGCCCCAATAACATAGTTTGAATATGCTAGATCTCCAGCTTCATTTAATTTAGTCCAACCTCTGGCACCGAAATATCTACTACATATGAATGGAAGTATTTTTTTAATAGCATCAGCATCATACTTTTGTACATTGAGTATACAGAAGGTTATGATCCATCCACAATCATATGTGTTAACCGCGTAGTTTTCTGGTTCGAAGCCCGTTTTTGCTTTATATTTTTCTACAAATGCATAATAGTTGTCTGAAAGAGCTGAAGCCCATTGCGGGGCTAAAAATCCAACTTTGACAGCATAGTCCTTGTATTGATCTAATGCAATACTGAACCATATAGCATCAGCAGTAATCCAAGGAACTTCTAAGAGTAGGGGATAATTTGCTGCCTGCTGCATTGCTGGCACATCTTGAACTGTTGCAAATCCAATAAACTCAACGGCCACCTTATCCTTACCATAAATTTCAACAGCTTCAGAGACCTTTTCATTAAGAAGAGCCATTTCAGTGATGAAGTTAGTCTCCGGGGTATATTCAATACTATAATATTCAACTATGGAGGTATTCGCAATCTCGTTTCTTAAAGCTTCTATGAGACCCCTCCCCCAGGCATCACCAACATATAATGAGACAAAAGCCTTGATACCAAATTCTTTGTACAAATCAGCTAGTAGTCTCGCTTGATATCTATCATCAGTATTTAGCCTAAATATGTAATCGTCAGGTATAGCAAGCAATGGGGAAGATGAAGCCATACTAAATATGAGAACATGATGTTCATCAGCGTAGGATTTAGCTGCCATGCAATGGCTACTCCAAGGAGAGCCAATTATAACCTTAGCTCCGGCGGTGTGATACTCCTGAACCTGCGCGGCGAATCTATCTGCTGAACCCTCAGATTGATCATAAACGAATTTTATTGTAAAATTAGCACCTATACTTTTAAGGTAAGCATTCACTTCTTCATTAAGTATTTCTACTACTGGGGGGATATGTGGACTTGCCGTTGCTTCAATTATTGGAATTAAAAATTCTCCAGTAAGTCCCTTATATTCTGGCACTGGATAAGTTATTCTGCCAATATAGAATCCTCCAGCAAAACCAGCGACCAGCAACAGAATCATTCCTATAACTGCAATAGAAGTCTTCATCTTATAATTTCCCCTAAGTAAAGGAGAGGAAAGTAATACTTAAGTTTTTCTTTAAGCTAAGAAATTTAAGTAATATTTTGATGTGGGAAAATGATTGATCCAACAATTATTTCGGCGATAATATATGCAAATTGCATAACATTATTAAGCATCGGATTTACCTTAACTTATATGACTTCCAGAATACCTAATTTTGCCCAAGGAACATTAGCTATGGTTGGGGCATGCATATCCTTGATGGCATGTATTAATGGATATAATCCTTATTGGTTTATGCCAGTGGCCTCCATAATTGTCGGAGCATTTTGTTTCGCGATTTATAAGGTAGTTTTAAGTGTGTTAAAAGCGCGCGGAGCAACGGAAATTTCGTTAACAATATCAACGTTAGCTATAGAGATGCTGCTTTATTCTCTAATTAATATTATCATAGATGTTTTGCAGAAGACAATGAAGGTATATTTACAATCTTTTTCATTAAGATTTTTTGATTTTTCAATTTTTGATCTGCCAGGAGTTCTCTTGATCTCCACAATATGTAGTGTATCATTAATTATATTCCTTAACTTTATTCTAACAAAAAGTAAATTCGGTATAGCGATGAGAGCGGCAGTTGAAAACCCGTTTTTAGCCGAAGTTTTAGGTGTTGATGTTGATATGATTTCAGCAATCTCTTGGTTACTAACAGGATGTTTAAGTGGTTTCTCCGGATCTCTCTTACCCCTATGGTTTCACGTAAATACTGCGCAAGGAATTACATTATTAATAACAATATTTGCTGCCAGCGTCCTAGGTGGATTTTCAAGCATTCAAGGTGCAATAATAGGAGGCTATTTAGTCGGTTTTTCAGAAATATTCTTAACATATATTTTCACAAGAATTTTGGGGAGCTGGGTTACTTCTTATAGACCGCTTTTCCCCCTCGCAATAATGATAGTGATGCTTCTTGTTTGCCCAACAGGTGTTAGCGCTCTCTCTAAAGAAATAAGAAACGTATTAAGTAGAGTTAGGAGAAGAGAGAAATGATTGAAATATTATTACAACATATTATCAATATAGTAGTTTATATTGCAATCTTTTGGCTTGTATCCCTAGCCCTCAATCTTGAATATGGATTTACCGGAATTCCGAATCTTGGTTTACATCTTTCAGTTATGGGAGGCGCTTTTACAGTCGCTTATTTGCCTGGAAGACTGTTAATGGCTATTTATTTGCAGGATGGTTGGGAATATATTCAGGATAATGCTCGGATAATTTCACTTATTAATCAAAAATTAGCAAATGACCCTATAATGGCAACTATAATCTTTTTAATAACTCTTATAGTAGCAATAATGGTAAGCATATTTCTTGGGTTAATATCAGTTTATCCAGCTGTAAAGCTAAAAGCTGTCTATCTAATGATGACGCTAATAGCCATGGGAGAAGTCCTCAGAACAATTGGAACGTATTATACTCCGTTGGCGGGAGGACCGCTGGGCATCTTAGTACCGAACCTTCTCATTAACTGGGGGCGTTTTCGTATAATACCGATTTTATTAATCACCATAACCCTAACTATACTTGTAGAGATGATTTTAAGATCACCCTTCGGAAGACTTATTAAGGCTATAAGAGAAAATGAAGAAGCTGCTGAGAGTTTAGGTAAAGATGTTAAATCAGTTAAGATGAAAGTAATTATTCTAGGTTCAGTTTTATGCTCAGTTGCTGGTTTCCTTTATGCTTTAGATATGGGAGCAGTTGTGGCAAGTAGTTATGACAGGATTGTTTGGACTTTCTGGCCTTGGTTAATGGTTATGGTTGGAGGCCTTGGCAATAATTTAGGTTGTATCACTGGTACAGCTTTAATCGTCACATTAAGAAGAATACTAATTACTTATAAGCATGAATTTAGGAGCTTTCTACCTTTTGAAGTTATATGGCTAGAATCGATGCTTTTAGCTATCTCTTTACTTATAATTATGATTTTCATGCCACAAGGGATACTGCCTGAAAGGATAAAAGCAAGCCATAGCAGAGGGCTTACTGATTTACTTAAATCAGTAAGGGAAAAGAGGGCTGAAAATAAATTTTCTAAAAAATAGGATGGTACAAAATTATAATCCAATATAAAGTTTACCTATTTCAGGCTCTTCTAATAGCTTACTAGCTTTATCATTAAATTTTACCCTTCCACTCACCATAAGAAGAGCATAATCGCTTATCTCAAGGGCTCTTTTGGCGTTTTGTTCAACTAAAACTATAGTTATTCCCAAACTCTCTTTTAACTCTATTATCTTCTCTAAGATCTCATTTGCAATTTTCGGCGCTAAATGAGCTGTTGGCTCATCAAACAGCATCAATTTTGGTTTTCTAAAGAGAGCCATCGCTATTGCCAGCATCTGTCTCTCTCCGCCACTTAATGTTCCTGCTCTCCTATCTAAGCTGGATTTAACAACTGGAAATATATCTAGAATCTCCTTCAATCTTTCTTCCCTTTCCTCCTTAAGCAACATGTAAGCTGCCATAATGAGATTTTCTTTAACACTCAAATTATAGAAAATGTTTTCGACTTGCGGTACATAAACAATGCCAAGTTTCGCTATTTCATGAGGGGATTTGCCAATAATCTCCCTGTTATTAAATTTTATTGAACCACTATAAATTGTCGTTAAGCCAAAAATTGTCTTTAACAGTGTTGATTTTCCACTTCCATTCGGACCTATAATCGCCCATATTGTTCTCTCTTTAAATTCAAAGTCAACATCAAATAATATTTGAACCCTACCATACCCAGCGTTAATATTTCTGCCAGTAAGAATCACAGAGGACTCGCTCAATTACTGCAATCTCCTTCCCCAATTTATTAGTGGTAACTAAAAAATAAGCATTTTCAATTTCAAAGTTACTAGCCTATTTTATTTCTCATAAACTTTCGCGGTTCTTCAATGAAAATGCATTATTGTAATTAATCTTTTGCTCCTACTCTTCTTCCTCTTTATGTCAATACTTATAGCAACGCGTAAATAATGCCTTTCCTTAGAACGCCAGATAACTCCATGACCAGGCTGATAACACTCAACCACTATGGGGCACGGTATCTTCCCCATACCATTTTTATAGAGAGGAAAAGAATTGCTAAACTTAAAAGGGGGAAATTTCTATAACGGCGAAATATTTCCAACTGAGTCATAATATGACGTAGTTAAGCATCATTCTTGAGCTGTGAGGTTTACTTTTAAGGTTTCGCTCGCGGTTCTCCCGTTCTCATATATTGCTATCACAGTTATATGGTAGGATCCGCCGACAGTAAAGTTGCCGAGGCGGCGACCTTCAGCCTCCTTGATCCACCCCCATTATCGGGCTCTCTAGAGCAGCGTAGACCTCGTCTCCGCCACTCCTCACCTTTACACATTCAATTGGGATGCTGGCGTTATTGAAGATTTCAAACGTGAAGATCGCGGACGGCTTAAATGCCTTTGTATCCACCCCTATGGCTATCAACGTCGTTCTATTAAATCTCTCGAACCATCCTGGAACCACGAGTCTGATAAATATCTCATCGAGGGGTGGCCAAAATGCTTCCTTATCATTTCATAAGAGCCCTCTAGAGTGTTCTCGTATCTTACCGGTGCACCGATCACTTTCATTCCAGACGCACATGACGTGCTGCCGGAGCCCGCCTGAGTACCCATCGGTCGGCGTAATTAAGAAAATTGAGGGGAAACTGATTCCCCCAGCTTCTGTCATTTTTATCATTTTATATTCGGACCCGATATCTGAACGGGCACCATTGAGCCGTTCAGGAAGCGGAAGCTTGCGCGGAGCCAAATATTATCACCCAGCTTCAAACCCCTTACACTCTCTTTTCCACTCATGCCGAGCGAGAGCCATGCATTAGCTGGCACTAGGACCACTAATGCCTCCCTCCCATCTACGGTTGACATATTCCAATACTTCCAGTTAAAGCAGTGAATGTCTTCCCTACGTAGATGTATGTAAATCCCCACACTGCAACCCGCTTTTTTCGCTCCAAACTGGGTTTTCTGAGCCAATCTTGTAGGTGTATTCGATCCCCTCTCCAAGCCACTTAAACTCGGCTGAGGTTATGAGAAATGGCGAAACTTACGATGAAATTATAAGGAAGCTTCTCAAGCTAGCAAAGCAGAAAAAGGAAGAATGTGAAAAATAACGTGAAGGGAACCCTTTTGATACCAAAGAGATCTCCGTCAGCCAAAATAGGTGCCGGGAATTATAGCCTTCCACAAGCAATCTTCTCCAACCATGTCCCTCGCTTTATATATGCGCGGATTTGTTGATGAAAACCCCGTATTCATCGAATTCGCAGCCCAATTTCATGTAGCATCTCGATAATAGGATAATGCACTAAAGATTTTTAGTGTTTAAGCTTAGCCAAAAACCGTAGCCCAAAAGAAAAATAAAAACCCATGCAAAAACAGAGCAAGAATTAAGCTCGCCTCCTGCTCAAAAACAGCCAAAAAATAAGCCTAAAATGAGCAAAGGATATGGCGCCGGGGGTGGGATTTGAACCCACGCGGCCCAAGCGGGCCACAGGCTGTTTAGCATTTTTAGGCTCCAGGCTTGAGCTCACGTCTGCCTTTTATGATCTGCTCCCTACCGGATTTCCCGCCGGTATTTGTTGGCTCTAGGAGACCCCGGCTCTTAAATCTCTATAATTTTCAGGTTATTTAAATTGTTTGATTACTTCCATAGTTTTGGATATGTTCCTCTAGGCATTAAAACCCTTTCTGTCCTGACCATTATTCCATGGGTTGCTTTAAGCATTTCCTCCGTACTCGCTAAGGCTGTTCCAAGCGCCACTGCTTCACTCTTAAGAGTGAGTATAGCAACCGGATCCTTAGGGTTTATTCCAGATTCAACATAGGTTATGCCTGGAGCTGTTAAATGGGCTCCATGGCATATAGCGTCTACCGCGGAATCTCTAATGAAAACCTTCGGCATTAGGTCTAGGGCTCTCTCCATTGGAAGAATAAATTTTCTAAGCATTTTTATATCACCAGTCTCACGCCACCTCTCATAAAGGTATAAAATGTCATGTAATGTAACCATATCCCTATTTTCAGTGAAGGGACCAGCCCTTGTTCTACGGAGCTCATGCATGTGAGCACCACAGCCAAAAACTCTTCCTATATCATAAATTAACTTTCTGATATATGTGCCCGCCTCGCATCCAACCTTAAACAGAATATTTCTGCCTTCGATTTCCAGCACATTTAAATAGTAAATTGTTCTCACACGTAGAGATCTTTTAACCGATGCCCTTAAAGGGGGTCTCTGATAAATTTTCCCCTGAAACTCGCTGAAGACCTCCCTAATCCGCTCCTCAGAGATGTCCCCATGAAGCTTCATTACGCCAACATATTCCTTACCAGCTTTAAGCAGTGCTTGAATAACCTTTGTTGCCTCTTCCAAAGCTACTGGTAAAACGCCGGTCACTTTAGGATTTCCACATCCACCAGCTTTCATCGCGGCTGGCGGGTTCTAAGGTCCCTCCGTGACCGGCGTGCTCAATGCCTAATATCCGCTTCACCCAAGCTGTTACTTCATGGCTTGAGGGACCGGGAGGTTTATCTAAGTTTATTATGCCAAACTTTATAATATCTGGGTATGGGCGTTCTTCAGGCTTATATCCATAATTGGGGTCTGTTTCATCCTCGGATTTCGTCAATAGCTCCCGTTTTATGCTCCATGGAGTTTTTATTTCCCGCATTTGACCCTCCTCAATATTTTCTTAAATTACTCTAGTTTCTCTTTGCGCATATATTCTTCGAGTTTCCCTGATTCAGCAAGAGCCCTATAGACTTCTTCGTCGGATGCGCCCCTTCTTATCTTAATGATATCTTCTGTTGGCTTCAAATGGCTAATATTTACACGTCTCCGCCTGACTCCAGTAACATTTTTCGGTCCAGTTACGAGCACAAAGTTTTTGTCTATAATATCGAGTATGACGCAGCGTTTACCAGCCTCCCTACCCCTAATCTTCACGCAAATTCTCCCAATTTCTATTGCAGGCATTAAACATCACCACCCTTGTTTTTCTTCAAAACAACCCACTTATATTTGTTTATCTTCAGTAAGCTGAATATTGTTTTGATCAGCAACCTTCTGCGGCTTCTCCATTAAACGTCTCTTCTCCCCTAGAAGACCGTCCTTAAAATGCGGTCTTCTAAAAACAGAATCGCCGCCTTTTTCAATTTCTCTAGCCTCATCAGCTAACCTCGCGGCAGCCCTCATTATTTCATGTGCTGTTGCAACAAGTGGAATATAGAGATCTGGCTCTTGCACCTTAAAGCATGCCTCAAAAGTTATCGCAGAAACTTGCTTAGCAAGTTCATATGCAGCCATAGCCTTAGCTTTGGCATAGGGATTCGAGAATCTGGCTGCCTCAACAGCCTTCTTACTATCAAGTATTAGTTTGGGTAAAATCATTTTCCCGCCGGATTTGATAGCATTAATTACTTTATCTATCTCTTCAAATATGACATTTAATGCTCCAGTTACGGCTAAAACTTTAATAACATCTGAGTTATATAAAGCCATCTCCGTTGGGTCGAGAAACTCTCTTCTAGCGCCTATCATTGAATCAGCCTCAACAATTATATATCCAAAGCCGGACTCATCAAGTTCTTTAATTATTCTTTTTGCGGGACTATCCGACACTATTATTACTGGTTTATTGGAGGCTCTGAGAATCTTACGTGCCTCTGAAGGCCCTTGCGTTGTTTGCGCTGGACCAATAAAGATTATTAGGTCAACATCATACTTCAAAATTTGCTCAGCGCTATTTACGCACTGCTCAGTAGTAACTTTAGCTCCTGAACCAATAACTTTAACTTGAATATCTTCCCTATCAGCTCTCTCATCTAAAAGGAATTCTATTAGTGGAAGCGATCCTATACATCCAGCTTTTAATATACCAATCTTAACTATTTTGTTCATTCCTTATTCCCCAAAAATCTTTAGAATTCTATCTAAATTCGAGAAGAAAACGCTTTTCTCACGTATTGTTAATTCAACATCATCGAGCTCTAAGGGTGCTGAACCAGTTAAAACCTCAATTCCATTTTCGGTCACCGCTATAGTGTCTTCAACACGAATATAAAGTCTCTCCTCAGGCACCCACATCTGCGGGTCAACAGAAAAGACTATTCCAGGCTTAAGCGGCATAGATCTATAATCGCCAACATCATGTACAGACATACCTACAGTATGTGAGAGATGCCCACGAAACTCAAGAGTCCGCTCAGCAGATCTTCTATAAATCTCCTTTGAGAACTTATACTCTTTAATAAAATTGGCCATTATCTCAGATGCGGTGTTAAGTATCTGATCAGCTGTTAGTCCTGGATGAATATTGCTTAATAGCGTCTTATGATATTCTACAATAAATCCATAAAGCTCTCTCTGCCATGGGGAGTACCTTCCATTAACAGGCCACATTCTCCCAATATCACTAGTATAATAGTGGTAGTCAGGCGCAGCGTCCATTAGCACTAAATCGCCATCTCTCATTATGCAGTCCTCACGGTAATAATGCGGATCCCAAATATTCCTCCCTGAAGCAACTATTGAGTGATAACCCTCCCCAGATGCCCCATGCGCTATAAAGATATAGCTGGCAACAGCCCTCAAATAATGCTCCATCATACCTGGTCTCGTTACACGCATAGCTTCGGTAACAGCTAAGGCTGCAAGGTTACCAGCCTTACGAAGGAGATCTATCTCCCTCTTACTCTTAACTAATCTTAAGGAATCAAGTATAGGTGATAAGTCTCTGATCGTAATATGTGGAAAACGAACGTGTAATAGGCTGATAAAATGCTGTTCTCGCGGTAAGCTCCCATCCCATGGATCTATGGCAATAAGTCTATTAGAGTGAAGTATTGTGTAACGGGACTCCGCCTTATCTTCAGCTGGTCCATGAGGAACATAGAGGACGCGAATGCCCTTAAGATATTCCGTAAGACTCTCAAGAGGGAGGACGTCATCTATTCCAGTGAATTCCCTTATAAGATCCGCATCCTCAAACGTTAAAGCATCTCGCCCTCCACGATTGCTAATGAAACGCGGTATAAAGAGCCTAATCGATTGATCTCTTCCATCCATCAATAAGTAGGAATGCGGAATCTCCACGCCACAACAGTAATAAAAGTCATTTGATTGCCTAAAGGGATAGAAGCCTCTAACTTGAGGTTTACCCTGAAGAAGAGCACACGCCTCTGGACCTATCGCATTAAATATTTTTCTCCGGCGCTCCTTAAACTCTTCCGGAGGAAAATCCTTTTGAAATAACCTCGCTTTCTCACTCCTAACATCTAGCTCTTCAATCATATTACTGCCTCCTTTATATGCACCCATCTGTCTAATTGACAACAGATATTACTCTATAAAAGTATTTTTGAAAGAAGATAGGTTGAGGTCTCCATTAGACGTTTCTTTTTTCTTTAATATCTAATTGGCATACGTTTGGTTGAAATTCATTTATAACTCATTATTTTCACGTGCATAACGGTTTTATATATGCGCAGTTCATGTTTCAAATAATAGGATTATTGGAGGCTGACTGATTTGATAATAACAGAGCAGAAGCCTTTTGATGAAATTTTAAAGATGCTTAAACCTTTTAGTAAGATATTCATTATTGGCTGTGGAACATGTTCAACCGTAGTTCAAACTGGTGGTGAGGAACAAGTTAAGCAGATGGCTGAGAAATTGAGGAACGCTGGTAAGGAGATTATTGGAACAGCCATTGTAGAGACACCCTGTGATGCAAGAATCTTAAGGAGGGACACACGCAACTTAAAGAGCACCCTTGAATCTTCAGATGCAATACTTTGTATGATTTGCGGCGCTGGTGTCCAAGATATTGTTGAGCACCTCAAAAAACCTTCCATACCGGCTTTAAACACGAAATTCCTTGGAATAATAGAGCATATAGGAGAGTTTTATGAGAGATGTAGAGCATGCGGCGAATGTATTCTTTATGAAACTGGTGGAATATGCCCCATTGTCCGTTGTCCAAAGGGAATGTTGAATGGTCCCTGCGGAGGCATGTACGAAGGTAAGTGTGAAGTTAACGGATATAAGCGTGATTGCGCATGGATTCTAATCTATAATAGGCTTAAGGAGCTCAATATGCTTGATATTTATAGGGCTTATAGACCTCCAAGAGACAATTCAAAACTAAATGTACAGCCAAGAGAAGTTATCTGGGTGAAAACCTAAAAGCGCGGGGTTCATCTTATGCCGGAAGCATTTATAAGTGAGTTGATGAGAAGCCTTAAGTCTGGGAAATTTACTTTTACTGGCGAGCTTGAGCCGGAAAAAACGACTAATCTAGCACGTTACGTTGAGGCTGCTAAGAAGATCAAGGACTACGTTGTAGCCTGTAATGTAACAGATAATCCTCAATCCTTTGCATATATAAGTAGTCTAGTTGCCTCATATATTATTCAAAGAGACTCCGGGCTAGAAACAATATATCAAATAACATGTAGGGATAGGAATAGAATAGCTATTTTCTCAGACCTTCTAGGTGCAGGCGCTTTAGGGATAAAAAATGTTCTCGCATTAACCGGCGACCACACAACCTTAGGAGATACGCCCCAAGCTAAGCCAGTCTTTGACCTAGATTCCGTCCAGCTCATTAAAATGATAAGGCGTATGGTTAGCGAGGGTATTGATATGAATGGTAAGCCAATTGAATCCCCGCCAAAATTCTTCATCGGTGCCGGAGCAAATCCGAACGCTAATCCCATCGAGCCAGAACTGATAAAGTTTGAAAAGAAGGTTAATGCTGGAGCTGACTTCTTTCAAACGCAGGTTGTATTCGATATTGAGAAGGCGAAATCTTTCCTTAAGGAGGTCAGTAAGTATAATGTTCCCGTTATAATAGGCATTTTTCCACTAAAATCCTACGGCGTAGCCGATTACTTTGATAAGAATGTGCCGGGCGTTAAGGTGCCAAAAGAGCTTATGGAAGCTCTAGCCAAAGCTAGTGAAATATCCGATAAGAACCTGAGAAGATTAAAGTATGATGAAATAAACCTCAATTATTTCACTAATTTCATTAGGGAGCTGAGGAAAACAACTTCCGCTGCCGGATGCCATATAATGTCAGTTGGCTATGAGGAGATAATACCGCCTCTGGTTGAGGCTTCTAGATAAAACTCGTCTTCAATAAGATAAGGCTAAGAAAACAAACAGCAGGGTTTTATCATTTATTCTCCATCAAATATTTATGGATTGATTTAGCAGCTTTCTTTCCAGCACCCATAGCGCTTATAACTGTTGCTTCACCAGTAACTATGTCTCCGCCAGCATATACACCTTTAATGCTTGTCTGCAGGTCCTCATCGACAATTATTGTTCCGTCTTCAGCAACCTTCAGTTCTGGCGTGGTTTGCTGTATTAGTGAGTTAGGTCTTCGGCCGATTGCAACTATCACCGTATCAATATCCATCATAAAGTTTGAGCCTTCTATTGGGGCTGGTCTTCTCCTTCCACTCTCATCTGGCTCAGAGAGATGCATCCTTATGCATTCCATCTTTTTTACCCAGCCCCTCTCATCGCCGTGATAGGCTACTGGCAATGTGAGAAAATCAAATATTACGCCCTCTTCCTCAGCATTCTCCACTTCCTCCTTCTTAGCTGGCATCTCAGCCCTAGACCGCCTATAAACTACATGAACTTCCTTAGCTCCGAGCCTCAGGGCGCATCTCGAGGCATCCATTGCTACATTCCCGGCGCCAATAACAGCCACCCTATCGCCAACCTTAATTGGAGTATCCCACTTTGGGAACAGGTAAGATCTCATTAAATTCACACGTATAAGGAACTCATTCGCACTATATATTCCACAAAGGTTCTCTCCAGGCACTCCCATAAAAATTGGTGGACCAGCGCCAGTTCCAATGAAGACAGCATCAAATCCTTCATCGTTCAACAACTCTGGGATCGTATAAAGTCTACCGATTAAAGTATTTGTTTTTATGCTGACCCCTAATCTCTCAATATATTCGACCTCTGCCTGAACAACACTTTTAGGGAGCCTAAACTCTGGAATACCATACACTAAAACCCCTCCTGGCTCATGGAGGGCCTCGTATACTACAACTTCATGACCGAGCTTAGCGAGGTCGCCTGCCACAGTTAGTCCAGCAGGTCCGGAGCCTATGACTGCTACGCGTTTTCCAGTGGATGGTTTTTTCTCAGGAATTTCGACGTTATGCTTCCGCTCCCAATCAGCCAAGAACCTCTCCAACCTACCGATCTGGACGGGATCCCCCCTCTTACCTAATACACAATTTCTTTGGCACTGGTCCTCTTGCGGGCAGACCCTGCCACAGATTGCTGGTAGATTATTCTTCTCCTTAATCTTCATTATGGCTTCCCTAAATTTTCCCTCTCTAAGAAGCCTAATGAAGGCTGGGATATCTATTTCAACCGGGCATCCTAGAACGCACTGTGGGTTTGCACATTGCAAGCATCTTTCAGCCTCTATTAAAGCTTGCTCTTCGCTGTATCCCAACGCAACCTCACTGAAGTTATGTATTCTTACTTGAGGAGGCTGTTTAGGCATTGGAACCGCCTTAAACCTATCCCATTTACTCATAATACACCCGCCTTACCCCTCTTGTTTGCCTCCCAGAATTCAAGAGCCATCTTTTCCTCCTGGAGAAAAGTCATTTGTCTCCTAATTAACTCAGTAAAATCTACTTCATGAGCGTCAAATTCAGGACCATTCACGCATGCGAACATTGTTTTTCCACTAACAGTTACTCTGCAAGCTCCGCACATACCCATCCCATCTACCATTATCGGGTTTAAGCTTACGATAGTCTTAATTTTGTATGGTCTGGTTACTTCAGCTACGGCTTTCATCATTACAGCCGGGCCAACGGCGTAAACCATATTAAACATGTATCCCTTCTCCAGCAAATTTCTGAGAATATCGCTCACAAAGCCTTTATATCCCTTCGTCCCATCATCTGTAGATATGTACAATTCATCCGAATACCTTCTCATTTCCTCCTCAAAAATTAGTAGCTTGGATGTTCTTGCACCTATTATAGAGGTTATTTTATTTCCAGCATATTTGAGAGCTCGGGTTATCGGATATGCAGCTGCTATCCCAACCCCGCCACCCACAATACATACAGACCCATAGTTTCTCAGCTCTGTTGGATTTCCAAGTGGTCCAAACACATCCAATATCATGTCGCCTTTCGTTAATTCCCCGAGCTTTCTGGTTGAAACACCAATCTCTAAGAATGCCAAAGTTATTGTCCCCTCTTTAGCATCCCAGTCAGCTAGAGTTAACGGGATACGCTCACCTTTATCATCTACCCTCAAAATGACGAACTGACCTGGTTGAGCCTTTTTAGCTATTTCAGGAGCAAAAACTTTGAAAAGCTTAATTGATGGAGCTATTTCTCTCTTCTCAATTATTTTGTACATGCGTTCTTTAACCTTCTCTGTTCACTCCAAGAATTTTCCAGTGTATTACAAGATTGTCAGATTTAAATTTTTGCATTCATCAAAACTGTAAACCTAAATTTTAATAAGCGCTATAAACCTTTATTATTGCAAAATATTGTTAAAATCAAAAATAGTTTACCTCGGGGCAATAGTATGGAGCTGATAGATACGCACGCCCACTTGGAGGAGGTTAAGGATTTAAAGGAGGCTATTAAAAGAGCCGATAGGGTAGGTGTCACCGCAATAATCGCTGTAGGTTCAGACTATAACTCTAATCTCTGGGTCATGCATGAAAGCCATAAATATGGAACTAACAGATTAAAAATCTACCCAGCGCTCGGTCTTCACCCTTGGGGCTTAGATATTTCAAAGATTAATGAGACCATCAGTCTTATTGAAAAGAACATTAATAATATTATTGCCTTAGGCGAGGTTGGATTAGATTATTGGTGCAAGGATGCTAGAAAAAGCGATGGTGTTAAAGGGATTCAGAGAGAAACTTTCTTGAAAATACTTAATTTGGCAAGAGAGAGTGATAAACCAGTATTGGTTCATAGCAGAGGCGCATGGATAGACTGCGTTAATATGACCATAGAAACTGGAGTTAAGAAGGCTGTTTTTCATTGGTTTAGCGGACCCTTAGAAGCGCTTAAGAAAATACTTGATCATGGCTATTATATCTCTGCCACACCAGCTGCCGCATATAGCAAAGAACATAGGAAAATTATTATGAAAACACCATTAGAAAATATAGTTCTAGAGACGGACTCGCCGGTCATTTACGCCGGGGAGACCTCTGAACCAGCTCATATAATTAAAGCATTAAAGGCTGTTGCGGAACTAAAGGGTGAGAGCACGGAATTCGTAGCCGAGAAAACCACTGAGAATGCCAGAAAAATCTTTAGGCTTAATTAAGTCCTTGAAATGAAATTTGTAATTATTTCTGGATTCATTACTTCCGGATGGAAAAGGCAGCCGTAAACCTCCCTAAACTTATGCTTAAATATACATTCTGTTGTCCCAGTTTTGGCAAGAGCCATTAAGGGTTCATTAAGTTTAATAGCTCTCTTAGTTAGGAAGAATGCGTAAAAATTCTTTTTGTTATCTATTAGCTTGTTCTCTCTTACTAATCTAATCCTGAATATTCCAATCTTTATTCTATTGACAAGATTGCAATTGAAGGTCCTTGCGATAGCTTGAGACCCTGAGCCCACCCCTAGAACTGGCTTATTTATCTTTTTAAGCCACATAAATGATCCATCGGATAGGAAGGCATTATCTTTTAATGCTGAGCCACATATGATCACTTTATCCGCCAAATTCTCATCTTCAGGGGAAAATTTTGTGTAATGCCTGATGATCGTATCAATCCCATGATGTCTAAGAATATGTTTAATGGGCTCGATAAACTCTAGTTCACTTAATGGATCTAGACATAAACTTATCAATAGGACTTTCATTTATCCACAAGCCTCAGATATTTTATTTTGAATATTCCGGAATCGCCTTTATAATATATCTCATAGTCTGTTACCTCTATTCTCTTCTTAAATATTGGCGCATCTAGAACCGTTGTCTCTATCTCGCCGCCCTCCCCAGCAATACTTATACCATATTTCCTCCATAGATCTAGGAGTTCTCTTAGGAGATTGGCATCTAGTCTTCTGCCGAGAAAACTTCTATCAAGCGGATATGCGAATACCCCTGAAATAATTGTGTCAAAACCGCTATCTATAACTTCACGTAACAATTCCTCTTGGCTCTTAAGCCATAAGGGGTTAAAGCACCAAAGCCCAAGTCTATCACATATCTTCTGAAATCTGCTAGCCTGATAAGTGGATCTTATTGCACCAGTAATAACCCCCTCAATCTTAAATCTCTTAATGGCTAATTTTAGGGCTTTAATTAGACTAGCTAACTCCCTATCTTCACCAATTTCGGTTTCGACCTGAATTATAGGCAGATTCATTGCTTCCGCCTGGAATTTGGTTACCCAAACATTCGGGAAGTGAAAGAGCAGACTTTCTTCGCTTTTTGGAACTAGGCTTATCAGACAAACTACCCTATGAAATGCTTGAGCTTTATGGATGGCTAAGCATGAGTCTTTTCCGCCGGAAAAGAGAGCACCAAGCCTCATAATATATCAACTATACAAATTATTTTTTAGGAGGATAATTCACAAGTTTTATCACATTTGAACCTTGACGTACATTAAGAGATTTGGCGACAACCGAGCATTTAGCCTTAAGCATGTATGCTATAGGTTTCTGAATTATATGCTCAACCTCCGTTATACTCTCGTAATATCCTTGTCCCTTAGCAATTATTATATCCGAGTTATTTAGGTATCTTAAGAATTCTTCAGAGCATTCTGACAGATTTAAGCCTATTGAGTCACTACCAGTGGTAATAACATCTGCAACCTCATTTAACCCAACCTGTAATGCATCATCCATAGTTGCATCATTTAAGACCGGACCGGATTTTACGGCTGCTAAAACTTTAACCGAGTACTTTTCAATCATGACCTGCATGAAAATTTTATCAAAAACTATTTCACCAGCGTTATCTAGAAGATATAATACTGTTTTAGATTTTGAGAGAGCATCCATAAGTTTTGGTGTATCATCGAGCATTAAATCTCCTTTTAAGCATTCCGACAGTGACCTTCCAAGATCCTCTAATGAGACTTGGTAGCCTTCAACCTCAAAGTCTATGGAGTTCCCGCATATAGCCCCTAGAGCTGCGATTTTAAAGGACTCTTCAAAACTCTGTTTCTCAATATTACTTCTCAGAAGATGCATTAGATTCATGACCACTTTATTAGATTCCCTCTTTAAATGCGCAAATGGATCTTTGTTTCCGGTAATCTTCTGAACAAATCTAAAAACATATGTATGGAGCATTGCTGGCGTCATTTTTATGGCAACATCATTTTTACTTAACCATTTTAAAGTCTCGATAAGAACAGCTTTTCTCAGCTCCTCATTATCCGTAGCTTTAACCGCTATATCGTAAGCTGCCCTTACCGTACATGGCACGCAGAGTAAATGTCCCTTCATCTATCTTTTACTCCATCTAATAGTACTCCATTACTAAAAATTGATCTAATTTTATAAGCATAGCGTTACCATATTAACTGAGTATACCTGTGAGTTTGAAATATACCGAAAACTTAATAAGGTATAAAATAAAGAACCGTTTAAAAGCCTTGTTTACTTAGTCTTACATAAGTAAAGTGTGTTGACAAATATGAATTCAATGAGATGATGACGAATGCGAGCTAAATGGAAGAAGAAAAGAATGCGTCGTGAAAAAAGAAAAAGGAAGAAAAGACGCGAAAGATATAAGTGAAATGAAAACGTCTTTTGAAAACGACGAGACCTTCTGAAGGAAAATTAAATTATTCTTTTCGCTATTTTAAACAAGTTGAAGGTTAAGGCTAAAAATCACTTAATGAGAAGAGATCATGATGAAGCCTGCAATTGTAGAGCGGATATTAAGAGTTATGAGAAATAGGGAGCAAATTCGCAATATAGGCGTAATAGCACATATAGATCATGGTAAAACAACGTTAACGGACTTACTTTTAGCGGAGGCTGGCCTAATACCATATAACTTGGCTGGTGAGGCACGTGTTCTTGATTATCTTGAGGAGGAACGGCGGCGAGGGATAACAATAAAGGCCGCTAATATATCCTTGTTACATGAAGTGAATGGTAAAGAGTACGTGGTGAATCTCATTGATACGCCTGGTCACGTTGATTTTACAGGCAGAGTTACACGCGCCTTAAGAATCGTTGATGGCGCAATAGCTATAGTAGATGCTGTTGAAGAGATTATGGCGCAGACGGAGGTTGTAACCAGACAGGCGTTAAATGAACTCGTTAAACCTGTTCTCTTTATAAACAAGATTGATAGATTAATTAATGAATTAAAGTTAACTGTTGAGGAAATTCAAACTAAAATATTACGTATAATTCGGGATTTCAATAATATCATAGAGTTATATTGCGAGTTGCCCTTCAAAAATAAGTGGAAGGTCAGCCTATCTAAAGAGAACATTATACTAGGTTCAGCTTTACATAAGTGGGGATTAACTATTGAGACCGCAAGAAGAAAGGGTATTAGATTTAGTGACATAATTGAAGAGTATAAAAGGGGAAATTTACAGAATCTCCAAGAAGTAATTCCACTTCATAAAACACTCTTAGAGATTATAGTGAGAGAATTACCAAATCCTATTGAGGCACAGAAATATAGGATTCCAAAAATATGGAGGGGAAATTTAAACTCAGAGATTGGTAGAGCTATGCTCGAATGCGACCCTAATGGACCAACAAGTATATGCGTAACTAACGTTAAGAGAGAATCCAGAGATGGTTTAATTGCAACTGGCAGGATATTTTCTGGCAGAATAAAGGATGGTGATCAAGTATATTTAATGGGTGCTAAAAGGGACAGTGTTATCCGCCAAGTCTCAATTTATATGGGTTCATTTAGAGAACATGTTAGACAGCTAGATTCCGGTAACATTGTAGCACTCTCAGGGCTAGAAACCATTAATGCTGGCGAAACCATTATTAATACAATGCATAAAGAGTATATGACGCCTTTTGAGGAGATCACGTATATCTCAAAGCCTGTAATTACAGTATCAGTTGAGCCCAAAGACCCAAGAGATCTTACACGACTAATTAATGTATTAAACCTACTTTCAATCGAGGATCCAAACTTAATGGTTATGATTAACAGGGAAACCGGCGAATATCTACTTAGCGGAATAGGTGAATTACACTTAGATATTGCAATAAAAACTATAAAAGAATACGAAGATAATTTAGAGATAATAGTATCTAAGCCAATAGTCTCATATAGGGAAAGCGTAGCCAAGAGTGGAGCTACAGTAACAGCAAAAAGTCCAAACGGATTAAATCGGATAGTAGTGAAAGTTGAGCCAGCAAAGAGAAGCTTGTCAAAAATGATTGAGAAGAAAAGAAATGAAGAGTTAATTAAAAACGCTGAGCGAATACTGAATATGGACGAAAATGAGAATATTCTTGTTGACCTCGCCGGAAAGGAACTCATCTATGAAGATTTAGAGTCTATTATAAATGGTTTTAAATGGGCTTGCAGATCTGGACCATTATGTGGGGAACCTTTAATGAGAGTAAGAGTAAATTTAATTGATGTCCACTTAAGCGATAAGCCGGAGCAAAAGGGACAGGCTCAAATAATGCCAGCTGTGAGGAGGGCAATCTTCGGCTCCTTTTTGACAGCTAACCCCATATTACTTGAGCCAATTTATAGTATCCAAATCTCCGCACCAACTGAGCAAATGGGAAACATAATTAACCTAGTAACTAAGAGACGCGGGAAGATCTCATCAATTATCCAAAAAGGATTTATTTCAATAATTGATGGTTTTATGCCGGTTGCTGAATCTCTTGGATTAGCTGATGAGATTCGATCAGCGTCTTCTGGAAGGGCATTTTGGCAAAGTGTATTTTCTCATTGGGAAGAGATCCCAGAAGACCACTTATTTAAGATAATATATTTTATAAGACTTAGAAAAGGATTGCCGGTTGAAGTTCCTGAGGCAGAAATCTTCATCGACTAATCCCTTTTTTGGGTTATGAATTCGCCTAAGGTTTTCCGACAATATGAGGTTCCATCGCATATTGTTGTGTTTAGTGATGGAAAGCCTTCCCTGCATGTTGCGAATTTTAACCCGTACCCTTCAACTATGGCCTTTAGACCTGCCAAAATCCTCAGTCTTAAGCTTCTATTCAAGTATTTATAGCCTCTAATCCATTCGCCATCAACATAAAGTTCCGCCAGCTTCCTTGAGAGGGATGGATTTACGCTTTTTATGAAGGGCAGTAATCCCTTAACTATCTTCATAGTTGAAGCCGTTATTTGCTTCACACCTATTCTAGAGGCTTCTAAAACTATTTTTTCAAGATCATTCATATCTGAGTTAATTGAGGGTATTATTGGATCTATCCTAACAACTGTGGGTATATTTTCCTCAGCGATTTTTTTCAGAGCTAAGAATCTTGCATGAGGTTTAGGAGCATTAGGTTCTATAAGACTAGCAATCTCATCCCGACTAGTGGTTATACTCATTGAAATAACAGTTAAAGTCCTCTTAAAAACATCAATATCTCTAACAACAAGATCAGACTTTGTAACTATCAATATCGGAAATTTATGTTCAGCTAAAATCTCTAAGCATTTTCTAGTTATCTCATATTCTCTCTCGAGTGGTTGATAAGGATCGGTAGAGTCACTGAGCATAACTGGTAAACGAAATCTTGCTCCTTTAACCATCTTAGAAAACTCCTCCTTAAGTTTAAGCCGTGGAAGAGTTGGTCCCATGAAGCTTGGAAATTTAATTGCGTAACAATATATACAGTTATGACCACACCTGCCCAAATATGGGTTTACATTATATTTTGGAAGACATGTACAGAATAATTCCTTAACTGATTTAAAGATTGAAAGACCCATACGCTATTAATATAAGAGAAACTGATATAAAAGAAAACTCTCACCATAATGGCAGTTGCCGCTACCAAGGATTATCCTTTAGATGTAACAAATAGGCTATAATGTTTGCTAGTACATGTATTGGACCAGTCAAAATTATTATCAAAATTACGCTTAGTGAGGATATAAAATAGGGGTTAACGATTAACGCGAACGAGAGAGCGAACACTACAAAATCTAATTGATCAACTATTGGAAGCGGTGTTCCAGGCTTAAGATTTAATCTTCTCTTTATAAATGAGCCAACTAAATCACCTATAAGAGCGCCTAAAGAGAGAATGAATCCCAAAAATGTGCTTCCGCTAGGTAAACCAGCTTTTGGCGCGATGAATTCCTGAAGCCAACCAATAAATGTGCCAATTAACAGCCCGGATATGAAGCCTCTGTAAGTTTTGTGCGAGCCAAATATTGGCTTACCATCAAGAAATTTTTTACCGCAATCAATCGGTTTACCTCCTCCAAAAATTACTGGCGCAGCATTTGCGCAATATGCTGGAAAAATATAATAGAGGGCATTAAATATTTCATTAATAATGGACATTGTTAGTCCAACCTATCGAGTATCTAGTTTATTGTACTCATATACTCCATTTTCTCCTACAAATAGATAGAGGGTTATCTTCTTTTCGATTCCACCAGTTTTCTCAACAACAGCCCTAACTATACCATGTTTACTCGTCTTAAATAAGCCAAGAACGGTTGTTGACCAATACCTAAGAACTCTTGCTGCAACGGGTTCTACAAGAGCATCCACATCGGTTAGGACATTTCTTACTTGACTTGTAATTAAAATTGGCACTTGAAATTTTTTTGCAATATGTGTAAGTGTCGCAATTTGACGATTAAGCTCCCTATTAGCCTTAAAAGTCTCTTCTTTACTCCCAATCTCCGCACGATATAAAGATGTTATTGTGTCAAAAACTACTAAGCCCAGTCTTCCACTAACATATTTTTCTAAATCGTCTACCAGTCTAGACTGCTCCTCAAATGTTAAGGGTGAAAGAAGAACTATTAACTGTGAAGCCTCATTAAAGTCCTGCAAGGCTATTTGCATAAGTCTTTGAGGAGAGAAAGTTCCATCAGCATCAACAAATAGCACTTTATAACCCATTCTCGCCGAATTCACAGAACACTGAATGGCTAAGCTTGTTTTGCCAGTTTCAGCCTCACCATAAATAAGTGTTAGCTCCCCAGGCCTAAGTCCACCCTCTAATATTCTATCTAATTGAAGACATCCAGTAGGTATCCAACGTCTCACGAATTAAGATGGGTTAAATTTAAATTTAGTCTTTTCTGTAGTAAATTAAGAAGAGGAAGGTTCGACGTAATTTATGAAGAGCCGACCTAAAATAGCTGTTGCAACTGTTTCGGGTAAAGCTTACTATAAACTTGTCAATGAACTTAAGAGTAAGGGTATATCCTTTATAAGTCTGGTGCCAGGAGAGCCAATTCCACAATCAATTGAAGTTGTATTAACAACCGATAGTGAAAAATCCTTAATAAATCACCAACAGATCATAACTTATGATCCTGAAACGGATCCATCAAACATCGTAAATAATGCGCTAAGAATAATTATGAGTAAAAATTTTTATGAGGAATTGATTATTGGGGTTGATCCGGGAAAAACATTTGGCATAGCTGTTCTTGCTGATGGTAAAATTTTAAGGAGAGAAGAGTTTTCAAATATAGAAGAAGCAATAGATACCGTGTTCGTTGAGTTAAAGAGAACCCCCTCCAAGACTCAAATAATTAGGATTGGAAAAGGCGTGTCAAATTTAGCGGAGGAATTTACGCGTAGATTAGAAAAGTCTCTTCCAGAAAATGTTGTTATTGAAATGGTTGACGAGACTGGTACAAGCACCCTCAAAAACGCTGGATTTAAGAGGAAAATAAGTGATGCTGATTCTGCAATAAAAATAGCTTCAAAAAAGGGTGAGGTACGCTTAAGGAGTGTTGCGGATGAGACAAAATGTTGAAAAGGGTAAAACCATTTTAATTGATGGGCCAGCATGCATTGCATTATACTCAGGTGCCTTGAAAGCTTTCGAAGCCCCAATAAAAAGTGGGGATCACTTCATCATTAGAATAGGCAGACGAATACCCTTTGAAGTAATTGAGAACTCTCAGATTGAAATATTACTAGGAAATAATGCTTCATGCAATATAACCGAAGAAGATCCAATACCATCTTCCTGGAAGAGCGCATCAAATAGGATTATCTCAGTTAATGATAAAGTGGAAGTCATCATATTAGGAAACGTTGACTCTGGTAAAACTAGCTTCTGCGTATACTTAGCCAACACAGCCCTGAATAATGGGCGTAATGTATCGCTTGTAGATGGAGATCTAGGGCAATCCGATATAGGTCCGCCTGGAACGTTAGGCTTAAGTATGATAAAGAAGCCATTCGTCGACCCATTTACCCTTAATCCAGACCGAATGATATTTGTAGGTGTTACAAGCCCATATAACGTAGTTGATCATGTAATAAACGGTTTAGTTAAATTAAGAGATGAAGCCCTAAAAATGGGTTCAGACTTCATAATAATTAATACTGATGGCTGGATTGAAGGGGGTGCCGCGGTAAACTATAAATGCCACCTAATTAAAAGTCTAAAACCAAAATTTATTGTAGCAATACAGAATGATAGGGAGTTAGAGCCCATAATAAACTCATTAACCAACATTGATACAGAAACTGAAGTGTTATTAATTGATGTTCCGAAGAACGTGAAGAAGAGGGATAAGGAAACAAGGAAAATCATTAGAGAAACTTTGTATAAGAAGTATCTGAAAAACGTGAAGGTTCGTTCCATCCCACTGAGTTGGGTAAAAATTGATGGAAACTTAGAGATTAAGGGCAGAATGGATCAAGCTCTAAAGGGAAAAATCGAGGAAATTATTGGCAACAAAATTATTTATTGCGAGAATTCGCAAGACAGTATGATTGTTGTGCTAAAAGAGGGGGCTACACTTACCGATGAAGAAAAAGCGAAACTCACCGCGGAATTTAATAAGCCGATAAAAACTATGTATGCAGGGAGAGAGAGAGGTTTAATTGTAGCTTTAGAGGATGATGAGGACAGAGTATTAGGGATTGGAACTATCTGTGATATTGACTTTGAAAGAGGAGTATTAAAAATTTACACTAATGTTAATGAGGCGATATCAAGAATTCACGTCGGGCAGATAAAGTTGGATGAGAGGGGTAATGAGATTGAAGTCTTTACAAAGAACTCTAAAACTTTGCTGAAGGACATAAGCCGTTAAGTGGACATAAATTGCAAAGTGGTTTCAAGGCTTTGCAATATTTTCTTCCTAAAGCAATAAAGAGCATATGAACAGCGAAATAATCCTCTGGTGCATATAAGCCTTCGAGCTTCATCCTAATAGAGTCATAATCTTTATCATCTAATGAAACTAAACCGAGTCTTTTTGAAACCCTGTTAACATGAGTATCTACTGGCAAAACTGGTTTTCCAGCGCAAAACAGCAAAAGGATATCAGCTGTCTTTGGACCTATACCAGGTAGGCTCAAAAGCACTTTTCTAGCTTCGCTCAATGGAAGAGAATATATAAAGTTAAGTTCTCCATTAAACTTCTCAATTATAATTTTTGAGAGCTCCTTGAGAATAATTGTTTGTTTCTATGTAAACCAGCAATTCTTAAGGCATCTTCAATATCCTTGATTTCAGCTTTGGCTAGATTTTTCAGCGTTACATGAATCTTATTCAATAAATTGTTGAAAGCTCTCTCCGTATTTGTCTCCGATGTGGACTGACTTATTATTGTTCTCACTAAAACTTTAAATGGATCCCTACAAATATCTGATAAACTAGGAATTGGAAAATGATCTTTTAAAATCCATAAAATTCTTTTCGCCCTTAAATATCCATTCTCATTCATTCCTATTCCCTAAGAAAAATTAATGTTACTTCACATTAAGTTTATAGGCGTCTTACCAAGAATGTGTATGGAAATTTAAGGAGGGAGTTATTTGAGGGTTAATAGACTTAGGGAGCTCTTAAGAAAAGGCGAGCCGACTCTCGGAACAAGAATAATATGTCCATGGCCGGGTTTAGTTGAGGTAATTGGGTATACTGGCATGTATGATTATGTTGAATTTTTAAGTGAATATGGACCATATGACCTGCATGATTTAGATAACTTAGCTAGAGCCGCTGAGCTCGTTGGTCTATCGACGATGATAAAAATTGACCAGCAACCAAGAACTTATTTGGCTGAGAGGGCGTTAGCCTCCGGGATTCAGAATATTCTCTTCGCGGACATAAGAACCATTGAGGATGCCGAAGAAGCCGTTAGATCTGTTAGGATGGAGCCAAAAGGTATAAATGGCTATAGAATGGATAGGAGAGTTGGTTATGTAGGTGTTTCAGCCTCGCCAGCAGATTTAGTGAAGATATGTGAAGACGCTGTAGTCGCACTAATGATTGAGAAGAAATCCGCTGTTGAAAAACTTGAAGAAATATTGTTAGTTGAAGGTATAGACATGGTGCAATTTGGTCCATCTGATTATTCAATAAGCATAGGTTTACCGGGAGAGATAAATCATCCTAAAGTTAGAGAAGCAGAGGAAAAAACTATTAAAACCGCTCTTAAAATGGGTATAGCCCCAAGAGCGGAAATAAGCAGCCCTGAAGAGGCAAAAAGATATATTGAGATGGGCGTTCGCAACTTCAATATTGGTGTTGATTTAAGAATACTTTTTAGCTGGTGGAAAAGAAACGGTGAAGAGTTAAGGAAACTATTATCCAGCATCTAAATTTTTGGGAATATAGGTCGATGAGATATTGTATAAGGCTAAAGTTTTTCATGAGGAAGTTGTAGAAGATGGAAAAACACTACTAGCTACAGTGATAGAGCTGGGGAATTCCTATATAGTTTTCTTAAGTGAGGGAGAGGAGAATCTTGGAACATTATCTATTTCTATACCAATGAGACCAGAGATTTCTAGGTTGCCGGTTTCTTCAGTGATTCTAGGTGAGCGCCATATTGTTTCTGCAAGATCAATAGCTGAAAGATTAGCAGCGGTCACAAAAAAGATTGTTTTAGTCTCGGTGTTTGTGAAGACCATTGATGAAATGAAAGTTGGACAAATATTCATAAGGCTCCTGGAGAAAATTCTAAAAAAGAGCGGGGGGCAATATGAGCCTTAGGGATTTTCTTACAAGCATGGAAGATCTTAACGAAGTAATTCATATAAGGGAAAAAGTTTCACCAGTATTCGAAATTTCAGCCATAATGAATTTTTTGTCTTCGCAAAACGCACCAATAATATTCTTCGATAATGTCGAAGGATATGATGTAAAAGTTGTTGGAAATGTATGTGCAACGAGAAAGAGATTATATAAGGCTCTAAAAGTGACGGAAGAGGGAATGTATAAAAAAATCATTGAAGCCATAAACAATCCTATGCCCCCAAAAATAATTGATGATTCTCCGGTTAAAGAGGTTGTTGAGGAGCCAAACCTCCTAAAAATTCCAGTTTTAAAACATTTTGAGCGTGACGCTGGACCCTATATAACCTCAGCTATCGTATCAGCTAGAAGCCCTAATGGAAGTATCGAGAACGTTTCAGTCCACCGACTCCTTGTATTAGATAATAAGCGACTTGTTATAAGACTTGTTCCAAGACATTTATTTAAGCTTTGGAATCTAGCAAAGAACGCTGGTAGAGATCTTGATGTTGCAATAGCTATAGGTGTACATCCAGCCATACTCCTTGCAGCCTCCTCATCACCACCATTTGGGGTCAGCGAGTATGGCGTCGCTAATAGATTACTTGAAGGCAACCTTAAATTGGTTAAATGTGAAAGGGTTGAGGCTTACGCGCCCTCAGAATCTGAGATCATACTTGAGGGAAGAATATCAAGATCCGAGGAAGCGCTGGAGGGACCATTCGTGGATATAACTGGAGCGTATGATACACAACGTCTTCAGCCCATCGTGGAAATTGTTAATGTAATGCATAGGGAGAATTATATTTACCAAGCTCTTTTGCCAGGCGGACCTGAGCATATGCTGTTAATGGGCTTACCTAGAGAAGCTGCGATTTATGATGCTGTTTCAAGAGTTGTGCCCAAAGTTAAAGCAGTTAATCTTTCCTTTGGTGGATGCGGATGGCTTCATGCTGTAATCTCCATTGAAAAACAAACCGATGGTGACGCAAAGAATGCTTTATTAGCGGCTTTTGCAGCACATCCAAGCTTAAAACACGCAATCGTGGTCGACATGGATATAGATGTTTTTAACCTTAGGGAGGTTGAGTGGGCTATTGCAACACGATTCCAAGCAAGTGAGGACTTATTAATAATTAAGAATGTGAGAGGGTCAACACTCGATCCATCCGCGGACATGGAGACGGGATTAACAGCTAAAGTTGGAATAGATGCCACACGACCACTAAGGATGCCAAGAGAAAGATTTGATAGAGCCAGCATACCTCTGACCGATAAAGCCGCTAAAATAATCGATAGGATTAAATTCGAATTTAAATAGCTCCTCAAAATTTATTCTGAGCATGCCATTTTTACGCATTCTTTTAAAGATGAGAATAAAACTTTAACTTTACTCATTAATGGTGCATAGTATGCTGTCTTCGCTGAGCTAGTCATTAACGTTTCTACACCAAGATCCTTTAACCATGTAACAACAGCGCATGTATCGCATATAACATGTCCACCTGATAACTCGATTATTTTCACGTAATCTCCCGCTTTTTCACGGACAAATCTCGACGTGCAAACCCATAATTTAGTATCGTCCTTAATCTTTCTCCCTCTAAGAAGACCTGCAATAGACTTAATCTCATTAAGTGAACAATGTGGGCATCCAATAAAAATAAGATCCGGTTTCTCGGAGGAGGATGAAAGTTCTTCATAAATATTGTGGATATCTTTGTCGTCTACTGTTATTGTCTCGCTTATCTCAGAGTTCTCCTTCCCCCTATTACTCAAGTAAAACATTGAAATCATCCCGCTTGTAGCCATTCCAGCGCCCATCTGCTTAAGGAGATGTTCTTCGTCGCTCGGTAAGCCATGGATTAATGGAATTCTATCACCCAAAACTTTACCTAAATATATACCCAAAGCACCATAATCAGCCTCACTCTCAATTTTTGCCCCAATTTTAACTAGTACGGATGCACGACGATTCTCAGGCTGATGCATCCCATAATCCGGTGTCTTACCAACTAATGCTGATGCAAGAGCACTCGGTCCACCTTCACGATTCGTCCAGGCATTCAATATCGAATTGGCGTAAATTACAGCTGAAGATTCGGCCCAAGATAAGTGCGATCCGCTTCTAGGAGACTCCAAATAATATGGTGTACATGTTAGGGTTAAGTCCACTCCCATCTCCCTATACAGTTTCATTATTTCTTTTTGCTTTTCAATAAGATCACGCTGCATAAATGCGAATATCGGATTTCCATATTCCACCCCAGAAGGATTTGTTGTTGCTCTGACCCTGACCCTTCCACCAGAGGATAATAACGCTCTAAGAAACTCTATTGACGCATCACCAATTGTCCTATAGGATACCCCGGAAATATGCGCTGAATCAATGGGTATGAGACGCTTGGCCCCATAGAGCTCACCTAGCTTAACAAGAATTTTTATTGAAATTTGATAGGCCCAGCCGAATTCACCATTATAGATTTTTTCCTCTTCCCTAGTCAGATACATCTATCTAACTTCTCCTATAAATCTTAACTATTCCAGTTTCACCATCAACTTCTATAATATCACCAGTCTTTATCTTTGTAACGTCTATCCCGTCAACCATCGGTATGCTAGCAATAACTGCTCCGACAACTACAACCGGATCAGCTCTGGTATTCACTATTGCCTTAGGAGCTAAACCATTTTTCGCGATCGTATAAAGTACAAAGCTACCTACTGTGGAACCATGTCCATGTGGAAAGCATAAAATCGCATCCTTAATGCTTTTACCATACAAATCATGCCCCTTTTCAATTATAACTCCCGTTTTCGGATCAACACCCCCCAAAAAGCTCAGTGGTTTTGTTGAAACTAATGCTTCTCCTTTAGCGCTGCCAGAAACAATCGGTCGACCCTTAAATGTAAACTCCAATTTATCACCTATTCCATTTTATGGTTAATAGGAGATTCTCATTGAAAAAGGTAGCTCACCAAATAGTTTTTCGGAAACCTCCTGAACCTTGCTTAAATATTCTTCCTCGGTGTAAACTCTCAAAATGTTCATGAAGCCTTTAAGTAGATCAAATATGCCCGAAACCTCACTTAGCTTAGCTAGAATTTTTCTTCCATCCCTAGTTTTTTGAAAGACCGGTATTTCCATAGGCTCAAGTGGAAAAGCATGATGGTATGGAACAGATGGAAGTGTTGGAACATCAATTATAACGTTCTGTGGATCAATTCCAGCCTCTTCAGCTATTTGGTCCCTTATACGATCTCTTATTCCCTCAACATTAAATATTGTTGAAACGATTCTATCTCTAATGTAAAACGGAGGCGGATCATATGCGCACTTTATTAGTTTACGCCTCTCAAGTCTCTCAATTATCCATCTAGATTTTTCACATTCCTTTAGCTTCGTCCAAAGGATATAGTCATTCAAGGCTAAATAATCCTCCGGATCTTTAAAGTCTACAAGTCCCAAATCATCTTTAGCATACTCCATCGCCATAGCAAGCATTATTTGAACAGCCCTTCCAACCCTATGAAAATATATGCTTTTAAATGATTCTATTCTAGCCAATATAAATGATTCTAAAGCTGAGAGAGCTCCGATATCAACCGACAGATTTCCGTCAATCACATCAAATGTTTGAACTAAGCGGATGACATCAACAAATCCGTATTCCGCGCCAGTGTGATACGTATCTCTAACAACAAAATCTAGTTTATCAGCGTCAACAGCGCTCCTAATTATTTGATCCATGAAAGCCATTTTAGGCTTATTTAGCCGCCCAATAGATAGAGCGCCAATAACATTTGGATCATAACCTAAATCGCTTATCATATCCCTTAATTCAGACCTCGTAATTAACCAAAAAGTCATATCTTCATGGGTCTTGCCCAAAAACTTTGTGAGAATATGCTCAAAGATATGTGAGAATGGTCCATGACCAACGTCATGAAGCAACGCAGCTATTCTTATCATCTGCGCCTCATCCTCAGAAATTATTTGAGATATCTGTGGGTTATCAGCTAATAATCCGGCAAGATGCATAACACCAAGGGAATGCTCAAACCTTGTATGATTAGCTCCAGGATAAACATATTCTGCGCCAGCTAGCTGCCTTATTCTACGTAGTCTCTGGAAAGCAAAAGAGTCTATAATTTTTCTTTCAGCTTCGGTTATGTAGATGTATCCGTAAATGGGATCCTTAATTTCACCCCAATATTTGCGCTTGGACATAAACATCCAATCCGCTAAAATAATATATTTTTAGATTCCTCACTTATCAATAATTCTTCTTTTAGAGAAATGTTTATCGCCGAGAGAAATAATTTCTTTAGTTGAGAATAAGAGTCAAGAGA
>Ga0105162_1000032_pt1 | contig 89618 bp, 92 predicted proteins | sample JNZ201metaG_FD_81532 | JGI IMG/M metagenome (GOLD analysis project Ga0105162, IMG submission 81532) | Hot spring microbial communities from Jinze hot spring, China to study Microbial Dark Matter (Phase II) - JNZ 20120812A | ecosystem: Environmental > Aquatic > Thermal springs > Hot (42-90C) >...
ATAATTAATTTACCAGCTATAAGCAATAGTATTCCAAGAATTATGGTAAAGAAAGCTGTTACTGGATCTAGTATCAGCATAATCAATATGTATTCCATTATTACATACACCTATGTTAGATCACCACATGCACAGAAAGCTTCATGTATAATTCCATGTAAAGCATCAATATTGAAACCTTTTGTTGCAGATACAAAAACTGTTCTTAACGGACCCTTCGTCTTAATACTGATTTCAACTAACTCCTTGAAAATATCGTTAATTAAACCACGCAACGTATCCGAACTGATATTTAATAGAGATTCGGGGTTTTCAATCAGAATTTTTGCAAATTCGATTCTATCCATGAGATCAGCCTTATTGATAACTGGAATAACGTAGATCCCTGTTTTAACATGTATCAATACATTTATAAACCATAAGGTTAAAGCGTCTACAACGTTCTCCATAGCTGTGCCGTCTAACACGAACACTATTATCGGTTTCGAAATTTTCTTAAGTTTCTCGAACAATACGTTACTAGCCGGTCTTAACATGAATATTTCCATTTGACCAGGAGTATCTATAAGAACGATATCGTATTTATCGATGTTTATGAAGGGTTCGTTATTCATAATGATATTTATTGATTCAGCAATTAAATCCGATGCTTTAATGAATGCTCCATTGGGTCCTAAACCGTATTTCTTCATAATATCTTTTAAAGTAAAGAAATTTCTAATATCGAAAACCGGTTTGTATGGGATATCTTCAGCTCCTGGATCTAGATTTACAGTTGCAACTCTAATATTGAGATTCTCTTCAACCCACTTACTATAGGAGAACACTAGAGTGGTTTTACCACTACCCGCTGGACCTGTAAAAACCACTGTTATAGTCATTATTTCTTCACTCAATTATTCAACGATCTTTTTGAGCTGTCTATTATACATATCTATTATTTCACGAGTAGTTGTTGCTTCTTCGGGACCTTTATCGGGTCTCCATCTTATGAATCTGGGGAATCTTATTGAAATCCCAACACCTTGTTTTACAATATTTAATCCGCACGTGTGTAGTGGTGATAGCGTTAATTCAGCACCTATTATTTCAGCAACAAGTGCTGGCCTTATCCAAACATCTGGTTTTATATTAGCAATAACATTAACTGGTTTATCGCTAGTCACATATGGTGAAAGGATCTCGTTCATTCTATTCAAATCCTCATCTTTAAATCCCGTACCCACTTTACATACAGTTTCGAAAAACCCTGTTTCATTATTATAGGATGCCATAAGGAGTGTTCCAAATTTACCTCCTCTCCTACCCCTACCGTAGAAAGCGCCTACAACAACTAAATCAACGGAATCAGCCATTTCGCTCTTATAGTCCCTCTTATACTTAATCCATAACCATCCTCTAACACCAGCTTGATATATCGATTTACTATGGAGTGCTTTAACCATAACTCCTTCAGCACCTTTCTCAATCGATTCTAGGAAAAACTTCTCTAAATCTTCTGGACTACTTGTTTTAATATATTCAGCTATAGCGAAGTTCTCGTTTTCAACAATAATTTCTTCTAGTTTCCTCCTCCTCTCCGGCAGAGGCTTAACGGTATAGTCTTCATTATCAACGTAGAGAACATCAAATAAATAGACTTTCACAGGCACTTCCTTCATAGCGATGTGTATATCATACTTCCTCTTCCTCCTCATAAGCTCCTGGAATGGCTTGAGTTCACCAGTATCGGGGTCGTAAGCAACGATTTCTCCCTCAATAATTGCTTCATTAGCTTTAACGTTATTCTTAACTAGTTCAACCACATCTGGATACTGATATGTAATGTTTTCTAATCTCCTCGAGAAAATGATTACTTTATCTCCAGATTTATGTATTTGAGCTCTTTCACCATCATATTTAAATTCAACGAATGCTTCTCCACCAACCTTAGATATAATAGCTCTAGGGTCGTTGAGTCTCTCGGCAAGCATTGGTCTAATCGGTATTCCAATTCGGGGTTTAATGTTTTTGAGTTCTTCAATACCTCTCGTAGCTAGTAGTTTCGCTATTTCACCGAGATCGGGTCTAAGATTATAAGCTCTTTCAACGAAGGGTCTAGAACCTATTCCGTCTCCGAAAGTTATCGCTAAAGCATCCATAATAGTTGCTTCACCAATACCTAGCCTTAAAGCTCCTTCTACGAATTTAACAATGAATTTAGCTTCAACTGGTGTTGCTTCACTCAATAATCCTGCTAGTATTTTGATTTTAAGATCTTTACTGCCCTCGCCCTGAGCCATAGCTATCTTAACAAACCTATTATAAACATCAGTAATGTTCAATCCCTCGATACGGGTTTCCGGAGTAAATGATAGTATTGAAACAGCCTTACTACTGCTCCTAACTGATTCCTTAAGTTTCTCAGCAACCTTACCTAAATCACCCAATTGTTTATACATTCTCTCAACTGTTTCTTCACTAACACGACACGATAACGCTATTGATTTAATAAGTAATTTTTCACCAACACCTAGTTCCGGGTTTCCAACCCAATCCGGGTATAGTAACCCCTGCATTAGATAAACAACTTTATCTATGATTTCAGGCGGTGTTCTTCTAAATAAATCTACAACCATATTAGTAATAACTGTTCTCGAAGTCTGACCCTCGATTTTTACGAAAAGCTCTGCTAGGTCTTTTAAAGTAAGGTTTTTAATAGACATTTAAATCAGCACCCACTATTCTAACTCTTAAACTATTATTTCCTAAATAACGCTTAGGGTAGGTAAACAATATTAACCAATTAGAGTATTCTATAGCATAGGATGATGAGAACCCGGCAAATACGATTATACTGTAAGATGAGTATTCAGAGTTACACTGAATAATGGTGGTTGAAATACGGTCTCGATTAGAAAAACCCTATTATTATTTCTAATAGTCTCAATACTATTCTCCAATATCTCTAGTTTCGTTAACGCAAACGGCGTATTAGTATATAGAGGTACTTTATACTTACTTGCTATAAATGAACAAGGTAATGGTGTGGTAGTTGAAGTTATTTTCGAAGTATATGAACCAGGTTCTGGTAGAATTATAGTAGAGCCTAGAGATAAGGTTACGGAAGACGTCATTACATCGATTAAATACGCTATAGTTTTATCATCAATAATTGTTGGATTCAACTACACGTTATATGATTACCGCTACGTATTCAGAACTAATTTTAAAGTAGAGGGTTTGAGTGCAACACTAGGATTTGTACTTGGTTTTCTAGGATTTTTGAGAAACGAAAGTACTGTAAACTTTGCAGCTACAGGTTTAGTATCTCCATACGGTACTATTGGTTTAGTAAGCGGTATTGGAGCAAAGTATATTGCAGCTAGAGGAAGAGGTTTATCTCTAGTTATCGGTCCAATATATGGGGTTAACTGGACATCGTATAGAGGGGTTCCAGATATATTCACCGCTTATAGAACTGCGTATAAACACTCTCTACTCGCAAGTATTAGTAACGATTCTTTTCCTGAAACTAATTTAAGCAATATATATAACCGGGCATTTAACGAATCAACGATAGAACTATATGGTTTAATTAATAATACAATAGAGAAACTAGTGGAACTAGGTATAGATTATACCAGTAGTGATGGTTTCAGATTACTCAATTACTCTTTAAAACACTATCGTAAAGGTAGGTACTATACAGCTTCATCCTATGCTTTCAGATCTTATTATACACTATATTCTCTCTACTTGGATGCATTACGTGGATTAGATAATGTTGAGTATAATATAGTTGTTAGGAATGAAGTGGATTCGCTTTTGAGAGATATTATGAATTTAACTTCAATAATAAAGCAATACTCATCTTCTTCTAAAAACATCGATTTGTGGAATCTAGATGTATTAATGAATTCTTATGAAAGGATTAACATAGCGTTGAATCTATTAACCCAATTCATAAACTCTGGATACATTGATACCGATAGTTTAGCATTATCTAAAGCTCGAGTCGTTACTGCTAAACAGTGGCTTAAATTATTTAGATCGATGTCTAATGAATCAGAATATGTTCTAAATTCTTCAACTATTGAAAAAACAAAATTGCTATTAAAAACGTATTGTTCACTATGTAACGAATACCTCTCATACGTATTTCCAGGATTAGGTTGGGGGGTAATTGATTGTTCTTCAATAGATATGGAGGGTGTACTGGGTTTAATTGAGTTTAATCAGCAACTAAATACTATATATAGAGTTTTCGAAACAGGGGTTTCAAGATCTATTTATGAGGAGTACTATAGGTTGGGAGACATCTATGAACTTATGAAAACTATTCGTGAAATAACGTTGTATTTGTATGAGAATACTCATCAGCAAATACCATCATTGATTTCGGTAATGGAGTTAACGAATAGTTATATCGAGGACGGTGAAAATATTAGTATGGTTGCATATATGTTAACTAGCAATATTCCGAGCGCTGTAATCCATATAGTTCTCGTAAACTCCTCTAAGAATAATACTTGGATAATCACACCCCCACTAAATACTACAAAAACTCAGGAGCATGTAGAGATTAGTTTGGGTTTAACACATAGGGTTCCTATTGTAACAATTTTATTGATATTTTTAACGGCATTACTCAGTAGTTTAGTAATCATAATTTATGTTATAGTTAGAAGTAGTCGAGAATAGTTTTAGGCTTCTTACTAGAAGATATTTCTACATATAATCTTCTAATTAATTCGAAATCTCTCTCTAGAAAACCTTTGATTTCGGGGTTGTAGAGTGCTGCTGCTGGATGATATGTTGCTAAAAGTATAGTTTCGTTTTCAAAAATCTTAACTCTATGCTCTCTCCCCCTCTCCGAACCAATGCTTCTCCATTTCAAACCAGTTTTTTCGAATAAGAATTTTCCAGAATGTCTACCTAGAGCTACGATTATTTTCGGTTTTATCAGAAGAATCTGTTTAATCAAGTATGGTGAACACGTTTCAATTTCTTCCGGTTCAGGATCCCTATTATTTGGAGGCCTACATTTAACGAGATTAGTTATATAAACATCGTCTCTAGATAAACCTATTGATTCTATTAGTGAAGTAAGTAGTTTACCTGCAGCGCCCACGAATGGCCTACCTTCTTCGTCTTCTTTAGCACCCGGCGCTTCGCCTACAAACATAATTATAGCATCTCTCCGTCCCTCTCCTGGAACCGGGTTTTTACGGTACATGCTTAGAATACATTTCTTACAATTCATTATTTCGAAATTCAGTTTATTCCACTCATCTATACTCAAATGAAACACCCCATACTAGTTTTCTACTCAAGAGATAGTTTAGCGAGAAACCTAGAATTACTCCAATAGTGATCGATATTATTAGTGGTTTACTCATTATACCCGTTAGCATGTATACGGATAGTGTTTGTGTAATAATGCTACCTATCGATACAATGTGGTATTCAAACCATCTCTTTACATATGCTTCCATGCTTTTTAATCTAGGTACATCTCTAAAAGTCCATTTTTCATGAAGCATGTAGTTCCAATTAATACTGATTTCTATAGCTAGTAGTGCAACGAGTATGGATGCTCTAGCTCTACCGAATATGTGAATGAGAAAGTGCATTAATATGTATGCTGAAGTAACGTTTATAACGTAGCCGGTAGTGCCGACGATGAGGAATTTAAGTATTCTCAGTGTTTTCACAACAATTAAACCCATTAATTTTGGGATTCTAGTAGTTATTATTTTCAAATAATCATCAAATCTGAGTTTAACGAATGAACGTTCAGGTTCTTCTGGATTGCTTAATGTCGAATCTATGTAGAAACCTATAGAGTATTCTAACCCAGTAATATTATCAAGAGGGTTTCTCATATATCTCTTAAAGTATTTTCTAGAAATGCCGGGTTTCAATACAAAAACTATTTTTCTAGAACCTCTATGTTTAACAATGTTTACCATATACCTAATTCTATCTGAGAAAACATCGAGAACTATCAAAAACCTACCTTTATGTCCTCCTCTATATATCTCCTTGATTTCACCTAGCTTTCCGATACTGCATGAATTGTTTTTTAAACCATAGCGTTTCGAGAATTCTGTTTCGATACACAATACTCTTATATTTTCCAGACCAGTATTTTGTATATTCAAATCTGTTTCAAACCCTAATGAAACTTATTAAATGATTTTAAAATATAGTTCTATGGTTTAATAGAGTGCTATATTATTATTAAAATTGTTGAGGAGAAAGATCCATGGGTTTGAAACATTCTAAATACGTTTATGTTAGGAGAAGCGATGGCTTATTCGTTAAAGTAAGAGTTCTTAACATTAGGTTTAATAAAAAGAGTGGTTTGAAAGAAAGGGGTAAGCAGATCGAGAGAGTTGTTTTTGATGTAACGGATCCTAGTAGATACATTGTATTACCCTATAAGACATCTAAACCGCCGCATAATAGTATAGTTATTGATGTTTCCGAGCTACCTAGGGAGATTGCTACTATTATTGAGACTGTATAGCTGATCGTGAGGTGTGATTTGCTATTCTAGAGAATTTAATTAATGCTTTGAAAAGTAGAGTTGATAAAGTGTATTACGAGGATCAGAACGATTATCGCATGATTATACTTGATTATAGAGGTTCATCATACTTATTGTGTTTATTCAGGTTCTGCGATAGGTACATTTATGGGAAGATCGTGGAACTAGACAGTACTAGTTATCTTGATTGCGAATCAATTGTGTACTCGATGCCAGAGGGTCTATACATTTATGCTAAAAGTATTGATGAATTTCTAGATAAAATAATCGATAAGATGAATTGGTTGAGAACTAGAGCTTCCAGTATAAATCACTAATATTTTATTCACTCCCCCTAGAGATATGGATTAACCATAATATTTTAAACAGTAATAAAGTTTTCAGAAACGAATTCCAATAATTGTAATTCTATAACAAATTATTCTTTAACTAAACTCTAAATTCAATAAAATTAATTGGTGGGAGAGCATGGTTACATCTCTTAAAGGTAGGCATTTCATAACTCTTACCGAATTTAATAGCGAAGAGTTATTATTCATTATTAATACAGCGTTTCAGTTTAAAGCGAGGTATTTAGCTGGCGAGAGAGTTGTTCCTCTCCTAGTAGGTAGACATCTGGCAATGATTTTTGAAAAACCAAGTACTAGAACTAGATTGAGTTTTGAAACAGCTATGAAAGAACTTGGTGGAGACGCTATATATCTAAGTGCTAACGAGCTTCAACTAGCTAGAGGAGAAACTATTGAGGATACAGCAAGGGTTCTCTCTAGATATGTTGATGGAATTATGGCGAGAGTGTATGAGCATTGGAAACTGGAGAGACTTGCTCAGTACAGTAGGGTTCCCGTAATAAACGGTTTAAGCGATCTACATCACCCTGCTCAAGCTCTTAGTGATGTATTCACTATTATGGAGAAGAAGGGAATGGATATTTCTAGAATCAAAATAGTATTTATCGGGGATGGGGGGGATAACGTTCTCCATAGTTTAATGCTTGCTATCGGTATACTTGGAGGTAGAATTATTATTTCTTCACCTGATGGCTATGACCCCCACCCTAGTGTTGTTAAGCTTTTCAATGAGTATGCGAAAGGAAGTTTTGATATTGAAAGAGATCCTTACAAAGCTGTTGAGAACGCTGATGTCGTATATACCGATGTATGGGTTAGTATGGGTCAGGAAAAAGACAGGGATAGGAGGATTAGGGATCTCGAGCCGTATAGAGTTACTGTCGATTTAATGAAGAGGGCTAAGCCGGATTCTATATTTATGCATTGTCTACCTGCTAAGAGAGGCGAAGAAGTTGTTAATGAAGTTATTGATGGTAAATGGAGCGTTGTTTGGGATCAAGCTGAGAACAGGAAGCATGTACAGAAAGCACTTCTAGCTCTCATAATACCATAGCATAATTATTCTTACGTAAACCTCTTCAATCTAAATCTACAATATTTAAGCATTAATTAGCTCCGTATCAGGATAATTATATTTAAGAACAACTAATGAGAGCGTTAAAATGAGCCATACAGCTCCAAATCTTGTTTCCGGAACTAGTAAGCCTAGTGTAAAAGTTATTTTCAGTAATGAGAGAGTAATTGTTGGGCATAAGGAGTATATTGTGGAACACGTCTTTGTGTATGGTTTGAAAAGTGCTGATATAGTGTTCAATAAATCAAGTGTCGAAGGGTCTTTTATTTACAGCGATCAGCCATATACTAGCTATGTGGATAACACGCTTATTCTGGGGTTAAATGAGAATAAACTGATTTGTGGTGATGCTTTTGAAGAAGTTATCTATAGTAGTAATGATGAAATAAAGATATTTTCTAAACCACTGTATGTAAGGCTTGTTAGTGATGGAGATAAAGTAACTGTTTATTTAAATGGTAGGCGCAGTTACGAAGCGAACAAGGTCTATCTACATGTAGAGCATAGTAACCATAGTATTGTAATTAATATACTGGTTAATCCAATCAAGATCCTATGGTTATCTATAGAAGAAGCATTAATTAGGCTTATATTAAGCAAGGATACTATTAGAATACAGATCACTAAAACATAGCCTTCTCGCCATATAGTTTTTAGCAGGGGGTATTTTCTTTAATCAAATTATTTTGTGAAAAATCATTAGAGACAATGTGATTCCCGCAGGGGGTGTTTAATGATGAAGAACTATAGTGTTATTGAAGAGATCAAGAAAATACTCGAGTTGCATGATGTTAAAATTGTAGTTAAAAATTCTATTGTCAAAGCAAAGATCGGTGATACTCCCTTTAATCTAGTTATCGATTTAAAGGATATTGGTAAAAATATTGTTAACGTAAGTTTGGAATTTGAAGAGGATCCTAGTGAGTATTTAGAAAAATTACTTGAAGAACATGATGATATAAACGCATTTAGAGATGCTGTCGAAATAATTGTTGACGAAATCCACAATATTAATTCTAAACTAATGGTTGTTCTTAGGAAGAAAGGTATTGATGTGGTTTCATCCGTTATAGAAGATCTTGATGAAATAAATGATGTTATTGAGGAGTTAATTGAGGAGAGGGGGTAGAGGTTTGGGTAGATTATTTGGTACTGATGGAGTTAGAGGGATTATTAATCGAGATTTTACACCAGAATTTGTTTTAAAATTATCTCTAGCTATAGGCTCGTTCTTCGGTGAAGGTTCGAGAATACTCGTAGGTAGGGATGCTAGAGCTGGCGGTTATATATTTAAATCTATTTTGATAGGAGGGCTACTCGCATCGGGTATTAAGGTATATGATTGCGATCTTGCTCCAACACCAGCGATCCAGTATGTTGTTTCGAAACATGGTTTTGATGGTGGTGTTGTTGTAACAGCGAGTCATAATCCTCCTCACTATAATGGAATTAAGGTTATTGCTGCTGATGGTATTGAGATCGATAGGAATAGTGAAGAAGTTATTGAAGACATATTCTTTACGGAGAGATTTAGAAGAGTCGATTGGGCTTCTCTAGTTAATGAACCCGTTCCATATAGAGTAGTTAATGAAATTTATGTGAAAGCTATTATTGATCTAGTTGATCGGGATTTAATCGCTAAGAAAGGGTTTAGAGTGCTAGTAGATCCTGGTAATAGTGTAGCTGCGTTGACAACCCCTATTATAGCTAGAGAACTTGGAGTTAAAGTGATGACGATCAATAGTGATTTGAATCCTCATTTTACTAGTAGAGAGCCCGAACCCACTATGGAGAATCTAAGCACAACTATCGCTACAGTTAGGGGTTTAAATGTTGATCTCGCAGTTGCTCACGATGGTGATGGTGATAGAGCTATTTTTATCGATGATCTTGGAAGATATATTCCAGGCGAGAGATCTGCTGCTCTATTGATTGAACATCTTGTCGATAAACATCCAGGTTTGTCGAGAAAAGTATATACTGCAGTATCCTCCAGTAATTTCATAGAAGAGTATTTGAAAAAGTATGGTGTTGAATTTGTATGGCTTAAAGTAGGTAGCGTAGGTATTGCGCGTGAAATGAAATCTCGAGGAGACGCTCTATGCGGTTTCGAGGAGAACGGTGGTTTCATGTATCCTATTCATCAATTTGTTAGAGATGGTGGTGCTTCATTTGCATTAATGTTGGAGTATTTGGCTAGTAATAACATTAAATTATCGGAAGCCTACGCTAAGTTACCTAAAACATGTGTGGTTAAAACGAAAATACATATGGATAGGGCTAGAGCAGATAGAGTTGTTGAAACCATTAAGAACCTGTATAGTGGGTATAGAATGGTTACTGTGGATGGCGTTAAAGTCATTACTAGTAATTACTGGTTTTTAGTTAGACCCAGTGGGACGGAACCGTTATTAAGAATTCATGTTGAAGCTATTGATGACGATACAGCTAATAGGGTTCTACAGGAGTTGAAGAAAATTATTGATGGTGTTCTATAGTGAGATATTGGGGTATGGATTTCCTCAAATGCATATATTGTAAATCGTTTCCCCTACAATTAATTCCTTTAAATACTGTAAATCAAGAAATCGATACATCTGGTTTTGAAAAACCTATTTGTAAATTCTATTGTGCATATTTAAATGAGAAAATCGAGAAGAATAGGGATTATCCATGTTTTGATTGTTTGAAAATAGAGATTATCGAAGCAGTCATGTATTGTAAGAATTGTGGTAGATGGTATCCCGTTAGAAATAGTATAATTCAGATACTTAAAGATAGTAAGAGAGATAGGAAGAAGGATTTAGAGTTTCTAAATAAGTGGAGGGATAAATTACCTGATGAGATCACTTTAAAAGGTAAACCATTCAATTTATCGGGAGAGGGGAAGAGCTGTTGAATACGGGAATAACGATGTATCAGTTATATAACTTTCTCATTAGTTGTTTTATGGATTGAACCTTCTCGGGAACCCTCGTCCTCTGATGGTTGGAGGTTAAGAACAATACGTTTAGATAAAACCTTCATATCCGGGATTTATCAAATACTTCTAATGTATTTGAACCTAGAGTTGCTAGATATGCTTAAATGTTATCTATAATAACTAGTTTAACAATTATATCCTAAATCAACACGTATTGAGAAAAGTGTTGATCAATATGAGCAGATTATTCCCCAATTTAGAATCTTGGATTAAGAAACAATATGAGATTATGGAAACATTTAAGAAAGCCGAGGAGAATTTCGAGAACTTCGATAGATTAGAATTAATATTACTCGCTAGAATGGCTTTTCAACACGTAATTAAAACTTTTGAAGCTTTTGACCAATGGTTAAGGGAGCCAGTAGTGACTACTCATATGCCTAGAGAACTCTTAATCGATCTCTGGGTTAAGCTAAGAAATATTCTTTACGAAACTATAGAGCTCGACGTTGAACATACATCTAAATTCTACGATCACGTTAAGAAACTTGAAATGGAGGGTAAGATAAACCCGATCTTCTATATAGAGAAACCTTCTGGAAAAACAACTAGATCTGGAATGTCAACAGCGATCTAGGTTGCTCTTCCTATCTAGTTTTTCTTAATTTTGCTTCAACCTCGAGATCTGTTGCTTTGAGTTTAGGTTTAATTTCGTTAATAATGGTTCTGATATTGTTCCTCTCTCCTTCAGGTATTTTACCAATATTGTTATTTAGAAACTCTTTACCCAAAGTAGATACAACTATTCTCTTCCTATTATCAACTTCTACGAGACCCGTATATTTTAGTGATAATAAGTCATTACTAAGATCTCTACTCGTTAGATTCTTAGCAATAGTGTAGAATTCATAGTTCAGATCTATACCCTTATTTTTTAACTCATAAATCAAGTTATAAACGGTTTTCTCACTAATAGGTCCATATTCCGAAAGTGTGTAAAGTAACTTCAATTTACGAGAATCTTTAGCAACATCATCAAGAGTAATAACTTGTCTAGCAATTATCTTTACTTCCTTAGATCTAGTTGTTTCCGTTTGTGGTTTCTTACTCAAAATAAACACCATGCTAGCGTTTATTGAGAACTTTTTCGTGAATATCTATAATTTTCTTTAAAGCATCATTCCTATTTAAACCATTCATTACCAGAGTCTCTAATTTAAACTTTAGCAAATCCTCTCCTTTCTCACCATACAATGTTTTGAAAAGTTCAGAAGCTTTATTCCAAAGCGTCTCGGATTTATCTTGTTCTATTTCAGTTTCTCTTCTAGAACTATTTATTAGATTTACTAGGTTCTTAATAGTGTTCTCAATTTTCTCTCTATACTCTCTAGATGTTATTATTCTAGCTGTATTTAAGTAAATTATGCTCATGAATACAATGGTTGCGTAGACGAACGTATCGAAACCTAGGGGTTGTTCTTGAATAGTGTAGAAGTATGTTTTATTAAATAATCCAGTTAATCCGGTTGCAACTAGTAATGCGTAAGATATTGTTTGTCTCTTATTTACTAGTAGAACTGAAATTATTGCTAAAGATATTGCAACTAAATGCATCACGATTGAAACTTGTGGTAATTTGTTAATTAAGACCCGACTATATATGGTGTCGAAAATACAATAAGTTAGAACGGTTACTGATGGTAATGTATTAAGTATTTTTTCTCTAAATATCATTGATTTTACAGTATTGAATAATCTAGTTATTGATTCGTTAAGCTCTATATGAGCTACATAGATTTCATCATAAATGCTTTTACCTTTTAAATACATGTAGAGGAGTTTTTCAAATTCTGTAATTCCATGGTAAACTTCTAGTAGTGCTTCGATATATCTCCGGCTTATGGTTTTAACTTCTTTTAAATTCTTTAATTCATTGAGTCTCAAGTTGAGTTTATCTCTTATCTCTACTAAATATGGTTTTTCGTCAACATTGTTATTCAACACCGTTAATATATTTTCAAGTTTCAATATGATCTCTTCTCTTAAAGCTTTCAAGTAGAAATCTCCAAATCGTAGTAGTCAATAATGTTATTTTCTTAAACATACTTATGTATTCTTAAAACCTTAAATAACGGTTTTAATTAAATCATCATATTTCTGAGTTAATGATCGTTTGGAGAGGTGTTGAAATAAATTGAGTAGTGAAATAGGTGTTCGTGAAACTATTTTTAAGAGAATAGGTGTTCATAGCCATATTCGTGGATTGGGTTTAGACGAGAAGGGTAGAGCTTTATTTATTGCTGATGGAATGGTTGGTCAAACTAAAGCTAGAGAAGCCGCCGGTATTGTTGTAAAACTTATTTTGGAGGGAAAAATCGCTGGCAAGGGCGTACTATTCGTTGGTCCTCCAGGTACTGGTAAAACAGCTATTGCTGTAGCTATAGCTAGGGAGCTCGGTGAAGATACTCCTTTTGTAGCTATGAGTGCTTCGGAGATATATAGTAGTGAGAGGAAGAAAACCGAGATACTGATGGAGGCTGTACGTAGAGCTCTCGGTGTTAGAGTTAGAGAGAAGAGGCTTGTTTATGAAGGTGTTGTTGAGAAAATAGAGTTGAGGAGAGCGAGGCATCCTCTAGTTCCCTACATGACTATTCCTGTAGAAGCACGTTTAACTCTGTTTACGAAAGACGATAAAGTTACATTAACTTTACCTGAAGAGGTTACTCATCAAATAATTGAAATGGGTATTAAGAAGGGGGATTTAATATGGATCGATGCATCTACCGGTAGGGTTTTTAGAGAGGGTAAAGCTCGTGGTGTTGAGAAAGCTCGTTACTACGATATTGATACTAAGAGAATTCTCGATATACCAAGTGGACCTATTAAGAAGGAGAAAGAGATTGTCAGGACTTTCACACTCCACGATCTCGATTTTAGATTCTCAATAGAGAGATCGGCTGTATCCATAGTATCTATTTTTGGAATAGGAGTTACTAAGGAAATACCTAGTGAGATTAGGAAAGAGGTAGATGAGTTAGTTAAGAAATGGATTAACGAGAAGAAAGCTGAGCTTATACCCGGTGTTTTATTCATTGATGATGCACACATGCTTGATATTGAAGCCTTCAGTTTCCTATCCCGAGCTATGGAGAGCGAATTCGCTCCAATAATCATATTGGCTACGAATAGAGGAATCGCCAAAGTAAGAGGTACCGATATAGAGTCTCCTCATGGTATACCATTGGATATGCTAGATAGGTTATTGATAATTCAAACCACACCCTATAGTAAAGAAGATATTGCTGAGATTCTTAGGATTAGGATCGAGGAAGAAGAGATTAAGATTAGTAAGGATGCTTTCGATGCTCTTGTCGAGATTGGATGTAATTCTAGTTTAAGATATGCCGTTCAACTACTTGACCCAGCTAGAATATTAGCTATGAATGAAGGTAGAGATGAGATAAGTAGAGATGATGTTTTACGTGCTAAGGAGCTTTTCATAGATGTTAAGAGAAGTGTTGAGTATCTTAAGAAGTATGAGGAAATGTTTCTTAAATGAATAATTCATTAGTGGTGAATTTTGAATATTCGTGAAGTCGAGGTTTTAAAGAAGCTTTTAGAATATTGGAATGAGACTCCTAAACATAGTGATGGCAGTATACTGGGTTCTATGACGACAATTCCACACCCATTAGCACAATATGCTTATAATTTATTTATTCATACAAACTACGCTGATACACGTATATTCCCGGTTCTTAAAGAATTCGAAGAACAGGTTTTTAATGGTCTTCGAGAAATATATGGTTTTTTCGAAACCGGTTTAGTTACTTCTGGTGGTAGTGAATCGAATTTTTTAGCAATACTAGCTGCTTATAGGTTAAGAAATACTTCTGAGAAAATCGTAGTTGCTCCAGATACCGTTCACGTCTCCGTTGTGAAATCATGCGATATTTTATCAATTAAACTCGTTAAAATACCTGTTAATTCGGAACCTGTAGACCCCCTCCTAGTCGAGGATTATGTTAGGAAATATAAACCGTTCTTAATAATAGTTACAGCGGGCACTACTGAAAGGGGTGTAGTGGATCCCGTTAAGGAGGTTGGAGAAATAGCGAGTATGTATAACGTATTCCTACATGTTGATGCCGCTTACGGTGGATTAATAGTTCCATTTCTTTATAAACGCGGTTTGTTGAAGAAGAATTTAGGTTTCTTTGATGGTGTCTCCAGTATAACTGTGGATTTCCACAAGAATGGTCTTACCCCTATACCTTCAAGTCTACTTTTATTTAGAAACAGTAAGTTTAGGGAAGCGGTTACTTTTCCAAATAATTATTCTTTAAGTGGATATACTTTTGGCATATTAGGTACTAGACCTGGAGGTAGTGTAGCTTCTATTTGGACAATGTGGATGTTATACGGTTCTGATGGTTTTGAGAAGCAAGCTTTAGAGATGTACGAGAACGCTATTTATCTCTATGAAGAGCTTAGTAAATTGAAGGATATAATCGTTTATAAACCTGAACTCCCTATTGTCGTGTTTAAACATAAATATATTCATTACAAATCACTACTTTCTAAACTTTTAGAAAAAGGATTCTATTTATATACATCGCCCAGTTTAGAAGCATTAAGAATTGTTGTAATGCCACATATTAAGAGAGAGCACTTGAATCGTTTTATTATGGTTTTAAGAGAGGTTATTGAAAAGATTAATGAATATGAATAATATATAGTTAGTTATTCCTATTGTTATGGTGGTTTATTGGTTAAATTAGGTTTAATCTATAATCAACTCAATACTCTCGATTTTAAAATACTGGAAGCGATTGAGAAGAATATTTTGAAATATGAGTATGTTCCTCTCGAGATTATAGAGAAATTAACGAAGACTCCTGATGTTAAGATTAATTTAGAAATAGATAAGCTTCATAAATTAAAACTTGTGAGGATAAAACGGGTTAGTGAGAGAGTATTCGTTAGATTAACATATATTGGTCTCGATATGCTTGCACTTCATAATCTCGTTTCTCGAAACATTATTAAAGCTATTGGGGATAGGATTGGTGTTGGTAAAGAAAGCGATACATATGAAGTTTTAACTATTGATGGGAGTAGAGCTATTGCTAAATTTCTTAGATTAGGTAGAACTAGTTTTAAGAGAACTAAGATCAAGAGAGACTGGGTTGACGACCCCAGGTATACTTGGTTTATTCAATCAAAAATTGCGGCTCAGAGAGAATTTATTGCTTTGAGGGAAGTTTGGAGTGTTGGTGGTTATGTTCCATACCCTATAGCTTATAGTAAGCATCTTGTCTTAATTGAATATATCGATGGAGTTGAGCTTCGAAATAAACCATATCTTGAAAATCCCATTAATGTTTTTAAACAAGTGATCGATACCGTTAAGTTAGCTTATTTAAATATCGGTATTGTTCATGGAGATTTAAGTGAGTATAATGTTATGGTTACTAATGATGGTAGAAAAGCATATATTATTGATTGGCCTCAATATGTTTATAAAAATGATCCTGTAGCAGATGAACTTTTAAAACGAGATGTGATGTACATATCCAGTTTTTTCCGTAAAAATTATGGTTTGGATGTTGATTTTAATAGAGTTTTAGCTTATGTAAAAGGTGAATCTATTGACTTCTGATACTGTAGTGTTTGGTATTGATATTGAAAGTGGTTATTCAAGAGTTTCACGTAGAGAACCTAAATATGCCGTAGCTATTCTGAAAAATGGGGTTTTTATAGACGAGTATAGGTTTATCCCATTAACTAGGCTTATTAGATTGATCTGGGAGTATAGACCGTGTAAAGTAGCTACTGATAATGTTTTAGAACTTGTTAGGGGGATGGATGAGTTAGTTAAGTTATCAACAATTCTTCCATCAGATACGGTTATTGTTCAAGTTACTGGTTGGGGGAGGGAGCTAGAAGATATTAGATTAGTTGCTTCTAAACATGGAATCCAGATTCCTAGAGGTAAACTATCGCCTATCGAGACCGCGAAATTGTGTGCTCTACTAGCCGATAAGGGTATTGGTTGGATCGTTAAACCTGTTGCTGATAGAACGAAGATTCTTGTAACGCGTGGTAGATGTGTTGCGCATGGAGGTATGAGTTTGAATAGATTTCAGAGAAGCGTTAGAGTTAGTGTATTGAGAGTTACTAGAGAGGTTAAGGATATTCTTGAGAAAAACGGATTAGAATATGATCTGATTATGAAGAGGAGTGTTGGTGGTTTAGAGAAGAGTGTATTTATTGTTTATGCTAGTGCCGATACTGTATCTAGACTAGTCAAACCTCTTAATACTAAAAGTGTTAAAATCATTGTTAAACCCTATGTTAAGAAAATACCGTTTGAACAACTCAAATCCGAAGCTACGGGGGTTAAAGGGTTAATACTTGGTCTGGATCCGGGTATTACTGTTGGTGTTGCACTCGTAGATCTAGATGGTAAACCGGTACTGGCTTATAGTTCGAAGAATCTAGATAGATTCGATATTATAGAAACTGTTTCTAAATTAGGCAAAGTCGTTATTGTTTCTACAGATAAGAAGAAACCATCGGAATTCGTTAAGAAAATCTCATCGGCTTTAGGCGCTGAATTATACGTTCCAGAGGAAGATATTAGTGTTGATGAGAAAGAACACATTGCTAGTCTTGTGCAGAAACAATATAGTTGGATTAGAGTTAAGGATAACCATGTTAGAGATGCTTTAGCAGCTGCTTATAAAGCTTACTATTCAATTGCAGATAAGCTTAGGAGTATAGATGCTAAACTTAAGGATATTGAACTCGATATAGACAAGGAGAGGATAAGGATAGAAGTTGTGCGTGGCAAAGATTTTGCTCAAGCTCTTGAAGAAGCATTAATGGATTATATTAAGAGTATTATATCATCTAGACGGGTCGAAACCGATATTAATATGGAGATTAGTGAGGAGAATTATATTGAAAGAATTAAGGAGCTTAAAGCTAGAATAGCGTATCTGGAAACTCAAGTTAGAAAACTTGAGAATGAAATTAAAATACGGGATTCGATAATAGAGGATCTTAAACAAGAATATAGAAGAGTTAGATTTGAAGAACAGATGCATATCAGTGATCGGAGAATATATGCTTTAGAACAGGAGATTAGTTCTTTAAGGAGGGAGATCGAGAAGAAAGATATTTTGTTGAATGAACTTTATAATAAAGTTAAGCTATTCGAGGATTTCATTAAGAAAATAATCAATGGTAAAGCTCTAGCTGTCCCCAGAATCAAGAATTTATGTTTATCATCAATTAATAGCTTAATCAATGAATATCCAAACATTAATTTAGTATACGTTGACGAAATATACCCGATTGATTCTAATGCATTTAATCTACTTAGGAAAATGAGGATTGCTGTGCTTACATTAAGATGTTATGGAGATCTTTATAAGGAAATGAAAGTACCGATACTCGAGACTCGTCCTCTAGCGGTATTTGATGATTTTGTGATAGTGGCAAGGGGGTTTGAGAAAGATATTGATAATATGTGGAAAATTATTGAAGAAATTGAGAGTAGAGAGGAGTTTGAAAAGATATTGAAGCTTATTAAGAGCTATCAGGAGGAGCGTAGAAAAACTCTTAGTTAAATACTGTTCCAACATTAACTAGAATAATTGCTCCTTATCTTCAAGTATATCCCTCGTTATACTAACAATATTATTTAGTTCTTCATCAGCTATTCTCTTAGCTTCGTTTACATCGTTTAAACTAACTTTATTATCTTTCGGTAACGCTCTTATAGCTGTTATTAAAGGCTGATCTATTCTCCTACCAATTTGACTAACGATCTCTACGTAAACTTCTTTAAAACAATCAATAGTATTGTAGATTTTATTAGCAATTCTTCTAGCAATAACATTATATATTTTACCAACATGATTAACAGGGTTTTTACCGGCAACGGCTTCCATACTTAAAGGTCTCATAGGCGCTATTAATCCATTAGCTCTATTTCCACGACCAGTAGCTCCATCATCTCCATGTTCAGCGGACGTACCGGTTACCGTCAAGTAAACGCTTTTCTTCTCCGGCATATCAGCTGTATTTAAATAGACTTTTATATCATAATCTCCAGCTATTTTAACAGCGAGATCGCTTATATCATTCACAACTTGTTCTTTAATACTCAAGTACTCGTTAATATCTCTAACCCATCTATCGATCATAGCACAAGCTATTGTTAAAACAATTGTTTTATTCTTCCTAATACCCAAAACTTTAACATCCTCACCTACAGCAGGATTCTTCATCTTGTACTCTCTCGAATTAAGCGATCTTTCGGATTCTAAAACAATTTTTTCTAATGTAGAGAGAGGGGCGTAGCCTACTCCAATACTGGTATCGTTTGCTAAAGGAACCTTTGTTTTCCCTTCTTCAAAAACAGCTACTAAATCTGCACTCCCCTTTCTAACCATGTAATCAATAATTACATCCTTATCTGGGTCCAGGTACCTCATGTTTTGTTTAATCCATTTTCTAACAGCTTCAATTATTAGCGTTCCATAAGGAACTTTAACTTCACCATCACTTGTTCTCACCTCTGTTGTTGCTCTACCGGCAACAATTATATAGATTGGTTCAGTAACATAACCTCCTCCAAATCTTGGATAAGCTTGACCACCAACAAGTAGCGTTTTATCTAGATTATGGTGAAGTATAGTTCCAAATTCTTTAAGATAATATAGCGATAATGCTTTTGATGAAACTTCGCTAGCTGAATCAGCAATGTAATCCGGGTGTCCTAAACCTTTTCTCTCAACGATCTCTATTTGAAGCTCCTCTACACTCTGTCTTTTTATAGTTTCAAAAACTATGTTTCTTTCCATATTAAAACCCTTTCTTTCAAATTTTGATTATAAGTTCTTTAGCTTACATTAAGTTATAATTCAGTTTTAAAAACTTACTTCTAAAATAAATGGGTATTCTATTAAATCCTTTAATTAACTGTTTTAACTTCCAGAATTCTTGAAGGACCAGGTATTTTATCAAGTACTTCGTTTAAATTCACATATCCTTTGAATACTTCGAGTTTTTCCATGAAAAATCTATGAATATGTTGTGCCGTCTTCTCGATACTTAAATCCCCAGGAGTTAATACTGCATAAATAATGCTTCTTCTACTAACCGTTTCTTCGGATCCAATAATAACTCTAAAATATGTACCATAAATTGGGTCATCAAGTTTCTCAACACCTAATGCTAGTTTTAATTCACATCTACCGTATTTTCTCTCACCATAAATCATGAATGCGCCCTTACCCAAGTACTCCCCAGAAGGAGCTTTTTTACTGACTTGTTCTCCTTTAACCCAGTAGAAATCTAAGTATCCGAAACCAGCTCTCCAAGCTTTTGAGTAACAAACAGTTATTATTGCCGCATCTCCTATATCTTCAACACTCACATCTCTACTCCCAGTTTTTAAAACAACTACTGGTGCACCTTGAATATCAGCATGTATGAATATATCTTGAGGCTCCATATGCTTCTTAACTATAGATTCATTCTGATCAGCGTTTCTACCCCCAATAGCTAGAAGCCCGTTTCTCGTGAATAACCAATGGTATTTTTCAAACCATAATCTAGGTTTAACAACCGTTGTTTCTCTATATGTTCCCAACATATTTGTCTTCTCCAACATAGTTAGTCTCGATTCAAGCTCGTTAATGGTCTCTAAACCTTTCTCAGCTTTAGACCTATATTCTCCAGCTTTAATCATATACATGTTAATGTTTTTAGAAGCATCGAGTCTTATATCTAAGGATATGATTTTATTATCTAGCTTAACGTAGATCAATCCTTTATCCTTCTCAACATTAACAATATTTCTACATAATTCCACAATTTTATCCCAACCGTTTTCTTCACGAACCCTATTAGCGCATTCTAAGGCTTCGACTACGTAGACGTAGTTTCTAGATAGAATAATGTAGTTCTCCCAGTAATCATATTGTTTACTTCTATATTCTTCTACAAGTCTCTTCGTATCCTCCACGCTCTTCTTTAATTTTATAATTTCAGTATTCTTCAATTTAGCTATTTCTTCATCTATCCTCATATTCTCGAGTAAAGTGTAGTAACTATCCAATACATCTATTAGTGGTTGAGGACCATATACTTCAGCATCATAGTATTCCCTATATACTAATGGGTTATAGCATGTATAAAGCTTCTGCTCGTTATCGAAATTAACAACATAGCCTTCACCAATTGAAGCTTCATTAACTAGTTTCAAATAAATCTCAACAATCTTCTCTACATCGCTGGAGGAGACGCTTCGTGGATCAGCGTTTTTCATATCAATTAAACCTGCACGATACAGTATTTCTTCAGCAATATAGCCCGGTAGACCCCATTCCTTCACGATTCCTCTAACGAGATCTTTTCCTCTCAATATTCTATCGTGAAGGGAATTGAAATAAGTATCTCTATCTAAACCTCCAGGTGGCGGAACATATGTTTTACCGATTTTAATGGCTCTATCCTTCATTTCAACAAATCTACTACTATATAGTATTTTACGCTCATTATCCAGTATAACTAATACTCCTCTAGGAACAATTTCAGCAATTAAAATGTAATTCCTACTCGTTCTTAACGAAATTTCAACAATTCTCTCCCAACCAAGTTGATTAAAGGAATCGATCCTAGCTCTACGAATTGTTTTTCTCAAATATAGCGTTAGTTTATCTAGAACTTTCTTTTCTGGTTCAACTCTCGATAAATGTATTCTAACGCCAGGTTCGATTTTTAACAGAATCTTACCTATCGCACTATGTATTTTCAATATCCAGTAGTATCTAGTTCCATAAATATTGTCGATAATTCCGTTTTTTAATGATTTATTAAGTATATTAATTGATGCATAAATATCGAGGATATCCATTGTTTTCTTAAGCACTATTTATCACCGTGATTCAGGTTTTTATTCAAAAATAACTTAATTAATGATAATATTGATGGAGTATGGTTATGTTAACAATAGAAGACCATGTAGTTTTAATTAGATTATTGTTTGGTTCAATATTTGGTTTCGTAGCTTACCTAATTTATAGATTCAGAATTTCAATATTTATTGTAAAGACGGATCTGTTAATATGGATTTTAGCAGCGGCGATTTATGTGTTCACAGCTTATTATGTGAAGAAAATTACGGGTTCTACGTCATTGCTTTACTTATATGTTAGAGGATTAGCAACATTCTATGGTTCTTGGATTATAGTTTTTCTAGTTATGTACGATCTCTTTCACTAAATATTTCTCTAGCTATTCGGTCTGGTATGGAACCCTTAGTTAAGTACTCGATTAATCCATCAGCTATAACTACATTATCGCCATCTACGGGATACCTGTATGGTAGAATTATTAAACCATGATTCGTAACGATCTCAATGCTATCTACAAACTTGTAGTTTAAGAAATTTCTATTATCGAGCAAGTATTTGACTACATATACTGAACCATCGATACTATACTGTTTATCACCAATATTCCTGGCTTTAACATTGCCTAAATTATTGGTTATGTAAGTTCTAGTTCTACCTCTCGGCGGATGATCTCCTAATATACCACCTACAACTACGTATTTAGATTCTACGAGGTCATTATAAGTTAGCGGTTCTTTAGCTAACGGGTCTAGTACGATGAGCTCGTAGGGTTTAATATCCCCTCTTCTCACCAGTTCCACTATACTATCACTAGTTACTCTACCGAATTTATTGAGTAATTTATGGTATTTATTTGGAACATTTGTAAACACGATATTTTCTCTCCCATAAATTAAAGATGCTTGTCTATATTCGAGAATTAACCATATACTTATATTATCTTCTAGATGCTCGATCACGATCAATGGTTTTCTTCCCATAAAGTTCTCCTCATAGCTTCTAATTGCTTAATTTCTAAACCCATGAATTCCGCAGCAGTTATGAATCTAACGTTTCTCACACTACAGGCTTCAACTATATGTTTAACTTTACTATAATAATTAAGGTCTCTTAATAAATGGTGATCAACGATTAAGGTAGAACCTTCTTTAACCCTCTCCGCTAATTCTAACATATTACGTAACCCTTCATTAATGTTTTCTGAATTAATTCTTAATCCTTCAAAATACGTTGGCGGACCACTAATTATTAGTATGTCTGGTTCAAATCTAAGAATTTCTTCAAGTGCTTCTCTATCCATAGGTCCTTGAACATCACTAGCATGAACTATAACTCCATATGGTGTTTCCACACTAACAGCTAAAGTATATCCTAGCTTAGATCCGCGAGCACCGTGTGGTAGGGGTTTTGAAAAACGAATCTTTATGTTGTTGAAATCGAATGTTTCGTTATCAGCGGGTTTTACTTTACTCGCAATATCTTTAATTCCTAGTTTATTAAGCAGAATGTGTGCTCTAACTCTCTGACTATAATTTATTTTCCTATTTGGATCTTTGATTAAAACTATTTTTCCCCTATAGTACTCTGCTTCACCCTCCCTATATAGATAATGGTCTCTATGGTAATGAGTAATTATTAGTACATTAGAATCTATGGTTTCTCTATGTATTTCGTCTAGGTGTTTCTCTAGAGCTTCTAATTCTAATGGATGCGGAGGTAAACCATATCTACGTGGCGCGATATTTACACCGGGATCAATGAATACTTTGAAACCATCAATATCTATTACAGTAGCCATACCTCTAGTTCCCATACTGTCAAAACCAATTAATTTGATTTTAACCAAATTCTCAATCCTCTCTCGAAGTCTTCATAATAATTGGTCTAAACCGCATTTTCCACCCATATTTCTCTTTTTAAGAAGCCATAGTTTCTTGAGATCAAGTTCTCTATACTCGAGATTAAGTCTCTTAAGGGTATCTAAAGCTTGTGTTGTAAAACTCGGAGCTACTAGTATTCCACGGGGTTGCGCACCTGTTAATTTAGCGTATTTCTCCACGTATTTGTAGAGCTGTAGAGCAGCTTCACGAGATGCTGTAATTCTTTTCACTTCAATGAGAACAGCCTTACCTTTATTATCAACTCCAATTAAATCAACTGCTCCAACTCCAAGATCCTTTTCTTTACCTATAATGTGTAATCCGTCCTCGATTAACCATGGATTCACATATATTAAGTCTCTAATATCCGACTCGTTTAGATACATTACGAACTCGCCGTTATCGGTTAGCCTACCTCTAATCAACAAATATATTTCATTGAAAACAACGTTCAGGATTTCTCGAGGCTTATCTCTAATCGCTGTTAGAACAAGTTTATTGTCAACGACGCGTGCTTCAATAACGCTTGTTTGGGGTTGCCAATTAACTGGTTTATATCCTTCAGGTCTATGTATCTGAACCGACCCATCGCTCTTTATTATAAGTACTCTATCTCCATCAGTTAATCTAGATTCGCCTCTACCAGTATAGTCGACGCTGCATTTTCCAATTAATACCAGTATTTCTCTCTTAACAATCGATTCGTTAATTAGCTTAGCATAATCGTCTAAACTACTATTTCTAAATACTTCTAGCAATTTATTCACCAATCTATAGCTTCTAAGGTTTAGTTATGTAAGGTTTTTAACGTATTCCCAAATTATTAGATAAATCATACTAGTTGATAAATTGTTTAGAATTCTAGTGTGTGATTATTTTGAGTGCTAAATCTAACAAACCAACTAATCCATTTAAGATTTTGAAGAAATCTGAAGGTCAAACAATACTTGTTAAGCTCAAGGATGGTACGGAATATGTTGGTAAATTAGATTTAGTCGATAATACTATGAATATTGTTTTAACTGATTGCACTAGATACGATTCGAATGGTAATCCAGCGGCTAGATATGATGTAATATTGATTAGAGGGAGCCACATAGCATATATTAGTTTGAATTACGAGAAAGTTGCTCCAGAAGCTATTAAGAAATAGTGTGTTAACTATGGTTATTCCATATAAAGCTATTGATGTAGCTAAAACCGTTCCAACAGTTAACGCTGAATCTACGGTTAGAGAAGTTGCTCTTATGATTTTGAATCAAGGTGTAGATCTAGTTGTTGTAGTTAAGGACGATAGAGTAGTTGGAACGGTTTCACCGAGAGATATCTTGTGGGGTTTAATATATGGTAGAGTATCTTTAGATGATAGGATCGAGAATGTAGTTAATAGAAGATTTATTCAAGTATCCCCAGAAGAATCAATAGATTCTATTCTAGAAATTATGAGAAGAGGGGAGCGTAGTGAAGTACTAGTATTTGAAGATAATAAACCAGTAGGTGTGGTAGCGGCTAGTAGTTTTGTTAATATTGTCGAAGACATTATAGAATCCTTAGAAGCTAAATCCATTAGAAGTTATGGTAAGAAACCCTTGTAGTTAGTAGAATCTACTCTCCTATCTAATACATAATTGATCATTCGGTAATCATCCAAATACTATGTTTTCGAATATATTGATTTTAGATAATATTGAAACCCGGTTGAGTAGTTCTTTATTTTCCTGAATAGTCTAAATATTATTTTCAATCTATTGATTGAATAGATCTAAATATTAAACTCCATTTATAACAAATATTCATAAGTAGTGTAGTTTTTTACGTTATCATTTTACATTTTACTATATTAGATTCGGTTGTGTGCTTAGAAATGATGTTTCGTAAACCACCGTTTAAGAGGAAGGAATATAGATGGTTAAGGAGCGATGGTACTCCTAATTTCGATAATAGGGTGTATAGTATAACTGGTGATATGGAGATAATAGCTAAGAGGGATGTAGTTAGTGTTTCGCCAACAACTCCTGTGGAGAAAGCTTTGGATATTATGAGTAAGCATTATAGAAGTTTATTGGTAACATTAGGTGGTGAGCTTAAAGGCGTTGTTTTCGCTACAACAATGGTTAACTACCTCGGTGGAGGAGATCTCTTTGGTATTGTTGCTAATAGGTATAATTATAATATTTTTAGAGCTTTGAAAGAAGAGGTTATTGAGAATCTTATGGTTAAGAACCCTATTGTTGCATATATCGATATGTCTATTGTTGATGTTCTAGAACTAATGGTTGTTAATGGTATTGGTTTACTACCCGTTGTTCATAGAGATGGTAGGGTATTCGGTGTTGTATCTGAACACGATTTAGTTAGGTATCTTTATGGAATATTCAGAATTGGTGTTAGAGCGGAGGAGATTATGTCGACTCCTATTATTACATGTAGTGTTAATGATAGTTTATGGAACGCTATGCGTACTATGGTGAAGTATGGTTTTAGGAGATTACCAGTTGTTGATAGTGATGGTAGTGTTGTCGGAATAGTTACAGCTATGGATATCGTTAGGTTCTTTAATCCATCAATTGTTTATTCAAAATTAACGTCTAGCGATATTAGAGAAGTTCTCCAAATCCCCGTTATGGATGTTGCTTCTAAAAGAGTTGTTGCTGTAGAGCCTGGTTCTGATCTAAGTGTTATTGTTAAAGCAATGATTGATAATGATGTTAGTAGTGTTCTCGTTGTCGATTCCGATGGTAAACTACATGGTATTATTAGTGAGAGAGATGTTCTCTACTCTTTAACTGTGAAGGAGATTAAATAGTTTTATATTATGGTTCTATGTATAGAAACAACGATTCCAGGGGTTCGTCTTGAGTATTGAACCTAGATTCATTGTTGATACGATGCTGGGTAATGTAGCTAGATGGCTTAGAATTCTTGGTTACGATACTTTATATAGAAGGGATCTTAAGGATTGGGATATAATTAGGATTGCGAAGAGGGAGGATAGGGTCGTTGTTACAAGCGATAAATCTCTTCATAGGAAAGCTTTGCTTAATGGTTTATTGAGTATATATATTGATAACCCTGATATAAGCGGTAAGTTAGCTTATATAGCTTACATAACTGGTATTAGATTATACGTTGATCTCGGTAGAACCAAGTGTCCTGTATGTAATACTGATTTAGTTAAAGTTTCTAAGAATAACGTTGAGAATAAGGTTCCTAGAGGTGTTTATAGAATGTACAGTGATTTCTGGATGTGTAGGAAGTGTGGTAAGATCTATTGGATTGGGGGTCATTGGGTTAAGATTGAAGAGGTTTTAAAAAATGCTAGGAGGATTCTTGAGGAATATAGGTTAACTAGAGCTAAAGGTGCTGTTACTGGTTGAGTGAAGCTATTCATCCCAGAGAACTTAGTTTAGAAGATGGTATTTTCCTGGTTAAACTAGCTCGTAGAGCTGTAGAGGAAAAATTAATTAGTGATATTACGCTGAAACCGCCTGCTGATACTCCTAGGTACATGTATAGACCTGGAATGGTTTTTACAACAATAGAGTCTTATCGACCTGGAGGTAGATCTGTTCTCAGAGGTTGTATTGGATTCCTATCTCCAATATATAGTTTGATTGAAGCTACAATAAAATCTGCTCTTGAAGCTGCTTTTGGAGACCCCCGTTTCCCCCCAGTTAGGAAGCATGAATTACCTAATCTTGTTTTTGAAGTTACGGTGCTATCCATGCCAATAAACATTACGAGAGAAGATCGATTCTCTATTTTAAAAGAGATTGTTATTGGTAGAGATGGTTTAATAGTTGAGAAGGGGTTTTATAAAGGTACTTTACTGCCGGCTGTTCCGGTAGAATACTGTTGGGATGTTGAAACATTTGTTTCCGAAACTTGTTTGAAAGCCGGTTTGGAACCGGATTGTTGGCTTAAACATGGTGTTGAAATATATAGGTATGAGGGTAGAGTGTATAGGGAGGTTAAGCCTTATGGAGACGTTGTTGAGAGAGATTTAGTTAAGGAGTTTATCCAGGCGTGTGGTAAATCTCTATTTTGAGGTTGTTATCTATATTGATTAAAAGTGTTTTTGAAGAATTGTTGAATTTGGATTATAGTGCTGTAACTAGGTATTTAATATCTAGAATTAGAAATAAGGTTTCCGAAACGGGTTTCGATAAAGTTGTTGTTGGTTTAAGTGGGGGTTTAGATAGTTCAGTTACTGTTAAGCTTTTAACGGAGGCTCTCGAGTCTAGTAGAGTTTTAGCGCTAATTATGCCTGACTCTAGAGTTACAGATAAAGCTGATGTTGAAGATGCCGTTAATTTAGCCGAATCTCTAGGTGTTAATTATAGGATTTTAAATATCGACGGTATTGTTGATGAATACGCGAAAATTTTGGGAGTTGATAATTATGAATCGATACCTATAGGTAATTTGAGAACTAGAATTAGAATGTCTATTCTCTACTACTACGCGAACACTACTAAAGCTTTAGTTGCTGGAACGAGCGATAAAAGCGAGATCCTAATAGGTTATTTCACAAAATATGGTGATGGAGCAGCCGATTTCTACCCTATAGCGTGTCTATATAAGAGCCAGGTTAGGAGGTTAGCTGAGTATCTTGGTTTACCTTCTCGTATAATTCGTAAACCAAGTAGTCCCGGTTTCTGGAGGGGTCATTTAGCTGAAGAAGAAATTGGTTTGAAATACGAGGTTATAGATTCTATTCTATACCTACTATTCGATAAGAAGCTAAGTATTGATGAAATCATAACTAACTATAATTTCGATAGAGATGTTGTTGTTAAGGTTTTAAGCATGTTTAGGAGAAGTATGCATAAGAGAGTTTTAATAAATGAAGAAGATCTATATTTACCAAATCCACCTATCTAGGGATATATGTCTAATAACATGGAGATTTTATTCCGTATAAAATTGTTTAAAATGGTTATTCATTTAGAAAATAGACATATTCATTCTTGCTCTTTCAGCGTGTGGTGTGTGTTCACGTATAATTGTTTCTTCTAACTACCCATCTCTCTGGAAGTCTCCATATATTTGGGTATTTAGAGAGTTAACTATAAGTTGTAGCTATCATTCTAATTATATCTGCTACATCTTCACATTTATCTGAAGCCATTTCAATATCTTCAATAGCTTCTTTCAATAATAGACATCTAATCGTTATTGTTTCACACTTACTATAAATTGTTTCTTGTAATTCCATTTTCAACATATCTATTTTCTCCTCTATTTCTTCAACTAAATTGGTATATGTTAGTGTCGTTGATATATCTCTATATAGGTTTTCCAACGAATCTATAAGTAGTTCTATTTGTTTAATAATCATTAATTCTACTTCACTAATTCTATTAATGATCTCTTTATCGATTTCGATTTGAATATCCAAGAGTATTTTCAATTTATGTGAACATGCTTTAAGAAATGCTGCAATATCGTCGCTTGTGAATATTAGTTTTAATAGGTCTTCTCTATCCATTGGGTGAAGCGTGCTTGTAGAGAGTTCTTTAATAATGTTTCTTTTAATTTCATCAGCATCTTTCTCGTCTTTATCTAATTTGTTGTAGAAATCTATTGCTTTCAATTTATCATTAACATATATGTTATTAATCATGTTATTCAGGTCTTCAGCAACTTCTCTTATTTTAGTTAAATGTCTAATACTATCATGTATAATTCTCTTCTCTCTAGACTTAGCTAGCCAGAACCATGTTGCCAACACATCACCTAGAATCCTGTTGTTAAGAATAATACGTATCTTATTGATAAACCTAACGCGATTGTAGCTGGTAATGTTATTATCCAAGACAACATTATGATCAATACTTCTCTCCAATTAATACTTCTCCAACCGTTCAACGATAATCCACTACCAATTACTGTCGCTACACTAACATATGTTGTAGATATTGGCATACCGTATCCAACAAGTATGTATGGTATTGTCGTGTATAACCAAACTATGAGTGCATTGGATAATTCTGCTGTAAAACCCGTTACTGGGTTTAGCCTAGTTATTCTATAAGCAACTCTAACAATAACTCTCTTACCGATCGTTAACCCCCCCAAAGCTATTCCTATAGCACCTATTGCCGATAGGAGAATCATTGTTTTATCATCCGGTAATCCGAAAATCCTGCTCGTCAAAGTTATGTAGACACCTGTAGCGTTGCCTACATCGTTTGCTCCGAAAGCGTATGCTGAGTAGCATAGGGATACTATTAAACCGTACTTCAATATTTTATCAACAACATCCTGTTTAAATTTATTTAAAACTACGGATATCGCTCGATTCAATACTATTGTTAATCCAATACCAGCTAATGGACTAGTTATCCAGCTTATAATAATCTTTACTATAACGTTTAATTTCAATGAATAGGGTTCCAATTTATCAGCAGCGATCATGGCTAGCCCTGTACCTAGGACTGAACCAATTATGCTGTGTGTAGTGGATATTGGTAATCCCAGGTAGGATGCTGTGGTTATCCATATTGAAGCCGATACTACTGCAGTAGTTGCGCTTAAAACATCGATTTCCTTCACTATACCTCTATCTAACGTTACCATAACCATTCTACCTTGAATTAAAGCGCCAAGGGCTGTGAATATGGAGAATAGGATTAATGCTTTCCGAATTGTTATTACTCCAGATCCAACAGCTGTTTCTGTAGGATTACTAGCGTCGTTTGCTCCTAAACACCAAGCCATAATGAATGATAATACGTAGCCCAGTATTAGGATTACATATTGCATTTCAGAATCAGCTTCTCCACACATACTTAGAATTAGCATTATTACCAATACCGGGGGGAAAAACCGTTGTTTAATAAATATGTTTTGTGTTGAAACTAATTTAATTCCCGCTATTTCTGCTGTACGTGTTTATCGTGGTGTTGTAGTTAATTTAGATAAATCTAGTGGAATAACTATTCTTGAAATATACTTTTCCAATCCATTTTCTTCATAAATTATTATAACATCTACTCTATAGTTTTTAAGACTATCTAATATATTTCTTTCATTCATACTGAGTTCTAGGCTGAATCTCTTGGTTTCTCTTTGTGTAGTACTGATAGTGATTTGTGTAGTACTGATAGTGAAAGGTTCTGATACTATTGTTAAGTTTCCATAATTCTTAATTTTTAATATTATTTGCTTAACAATACCGTATCCTTCGAAAGTTATGTTCACATCTATTAATCCGGCTTTACCTGCCGATACTTTCTCTGGATTATATGGGTCGAAGTAATCATAGTATCCAACGGAAACCCCTACTATACTTAAACCTATTGTTTGTGTTTCTTCAATTGTTGTAGTTGGGGTCGTCGTTGTCTCGGTAGTGGTGGGTGATTCTATCTCTGCTTCTCCCGCTCCTCTAGGTATTAATAACATTGTTGTAACTAATACTGCGACGATAACGGCAATCAATATTGGGATTAGTATCTTTAGATTTATCTTCAAAAATAACCACCTCTTTCGAATAGATAGGTATGAGGAAATTTGTTTAAAAAATATTTGGATTTGTGAAGGGGGTTTGTGGAAAAAAGTTAGTTTATTCTCTCTTCTTAAATAGTAGAGCTATTAGTGCAGCTAGTATTATTAATGGTATTATCCATGGTTCAGGTACTGCTGGCGGCACTAGCCATGTTATGATGTAGAATATTGTTGTTTCATCAGTTACTCCATCGCTACTTGCCGTTATCGTTAAGTAGCCGCGGTACTCTGATGGACCGCTCACCGGAACTAATGCTACGTCGTCTCCACCAACTACTCCGGTGAACGTCTTATCGCCTATAGTTACGGTTACTGGTCTACCTTGTGTGCCCTTGACTTGTATTAGGACTAAACCATATAGGGCTCTATCGCCCTCGTACTCTGTTATGAAGCTTCCATTATAGATAATACCCAGTATTTTAACACTAGTTGGCGGTACTGCTGGCGACGGATCCGGTATATCCGGTGTAGCTGGTTTTGAGAATTTGATTATGAATGCATTATCGACCCATATGTCTTCCCGTGGCCACACTAGGTTTGCCCAATCTGGGTCTCTATACGTTAGTACTTCTAGATTAGTATCTCCAACTCCAGCTATATCTATAGCGTTCGCGCCAACTGGAGCTAAATATTTTCCAGGACCTTCGACTCCAAATACTATTATCCATACTCTGAATGGTTCGGTGAAATCTAAGTATCTTAACTCTTTGCATGGTACGGAGAATTCGATGAAGCCTTCATCAGTATTGACGGAGAGTTTGCCAGCGAAGATCCTGTCCGGTCCCATTACGCGAACTTCAACTCTATTATCTATTGGTACGGCTTCTATAACGTGTGTCCATTTCCATACATCAACGTGTCTACCATAGGCGTCGAACCCACCTAATCTAATATCGGTGAACCAGTATCCGTAGAGCCATTCTGAGAATCCATCTAGTGGGTTGTCTGGTGTTGCATCAATAGCTATGTTTACTGTGAAGTGTTTATTGTCGCTAAGTGGTCCGGCGAATTTAACGTAGAAGTATACGTATACTCCATCCCATGTAATCCTTACTTCAGCAATATCTAGTTCAGCGTATTTACCAGTTACCAGCGGGTTTCTATTAATATCTCCAACAGGATCTGTTACGACGATTTCATCAACGCGTGGTGCAATACCTGGTGTTGATCTGGGTAATTCTGTACCCCAATCTAATCTCGACCCATCTATAATTCTCAAAAGAATCTCAACTACTCTAGTAACTGTTGCTGGCGCGTAATCAGCGTCTCCTGGGAACTCTATAGTAACTAACAATATATCGGCTAATACTTCGCTTCTAATAGTGTATGTCGCTATTCCATAACCATCCGGTCCTGTAATTACAGAGATGGTATCAACAATTCCATTGTACGTGTAGTTAAACTTTACATATACGGTCTTATCAGATAATGGGCTCCACACGCCTCCAACGAATCCCTCCAATTTAAACCTTACTGTTATCACATCACCAGGGCTTATTCTACCGTTAAAGTCTAGATCATATGTTAAATCAACACTTACATCCACTATACGGCTTCCATATCTCGGAACATTTAATGTAATTGTTTTCGCGCTAGGTAGGAAGCCTGCTTCCCCTACGAATCTCACCGTCCAGTTGTAAGTTCCCTTATCTGTTGGTGCAACTACGTTGATGAATGTGGTGAAAGCATCTTCTCCACCAGTCTGTGTAGTTGTTATTCCTTCACCAACTACTTTGCCTTCGTGATCAATTACTTGAACCTTCACGTATGGTAGGTAATGATCCAATGCATTCTTGACTCTAGCTTTAATTGTGAATGTTGCTCCAGCACCAACCTCGTATACATCCTTATCCGTCTCAACAGTAGTAGTGATTTCTGGATAGAAGCTTCTAACTTGATCGGCTCTTACAATTTCAGGTAAGTAGTCTTTATCGGAATCATATGTTAATCTAACACTCATGTATAGTACATCGTGATCACCCCACTCACCCCATTCACTGCTATCATGTACAAGTGGGTTTAGTGGAGCTGCAGATAATGCTGATGATGGTTCTCCATGTGTAACCCATACTATGATAGCTATTTCGCCAGTATATTCTATTCCTGGTAGGAACATTATTTTCTCCCATGGAATAGCGATCTTGGTTAATTCACCACTCTTAGTAGCTATTACGTAACCTGGTGTTCCATAACCATAATCCCAAGGTTCCCAATGTTCAACGCCGTAAGCTGGACCAACAATTGGCGGGTAGGATTCATACTTATATCTAATTATTTGTGCAGCTGTAACTCCATCTGTTCCCTGATACCATAAGTATGTCAGTATCTCTGGATATACCGGTCCTACACCATATGGTGTTGTGAAGTTAATCTTTCTATTCCACGCATCTCTCCAATCATTAGCTGTTTTCCCAAATACTGCTCCGAAACCATTTTGAGTACCTGGATTAACATCTATACCTATACCAATAGCAATCCACCAATCCTCCGGAACGAGGTCGAAACCAATGTATAGGTACTCCGTATCCCACGTTACGTAAATCATGGATACGTTATGCTTAGCGCCCGGTTGGTTCGATAATGGTTTGAGAGCTTTGTATACCAGCGAACCAGCTGGGAAATCATTTACTGGTCTAGTCATATCTACGCGTGGCGGGTACAACGTAACGCTTACTTCTTTATCGGCATCAACAACGACTTGCTTCAACCACTTGGCATACCCGGTTTTCGTTACTCTAATGAAGTATGTTCCAGGCACAACATCAGTTATCTCATAGTATCCATCAGCACCGCTACTCGTTGATTTAACATCGTTCAGGTTTGTATCCAGAAGCTCAACCTTAGCGTCGCTAACTGGTGCTCCAGTATAGTCTTTCACATAACCATATACTCTATACGTCGCTGGAGGTGTTGTAACAATTACTGTCACTGTCTTCGTAGACCCGCTCCAACTCCAGTGACCATCATATTTAACTGTAAATGTATATGTTCCTTCAGCTAAATCAGTTATTGTTAAAGTCGCTTTACCGTTGAAATCTGTAACTCCACTTACATCAGTTTTCTCCACTATGTATAGAGTTTGATGCATTAATGGAGAGTTCTCGGCATCCGTCAATGTAGCTCCAATATTTACAGGGTATCCAACGTATACTTCGTATGTATCCTTATCGGTAGCTATAGTTGTAGCTATATCGGTTGGGTATGGGGAGAAGCTTTTAGCAATCATATCTACTTTAACGTAGGTGTATATAACGTCAGTATCGCCCCACTCCCCTCCTCCAGCTGATAGCGTTAATGGATTCAACGGTAATGCTGATACAGCACTACTTCCATCACCACCCGCTATCCAAACAACAATTAATATGTTACCGCCGTAGTCTTGGGTTCCAGTTATTACATTTAGAGGTATGGCTACTTTGAATAAAGTATTTCCATCATGTCCAGCGGCTAACGGGCTATAGTATATTGTAGCAACATTGTATTCCCAAGTACCGGTTGCGTAGTTATATCTATAGAAATTAACTGCTTGTACTGAGCCATCACTAACCCAGAAGTATGCTTGATAATCTATGTATGCGTATTTAAATCCTATCTTTCTGCTCCAACTATCCGATTCGCCTAATCCATATCCAAGCGTTGTACCCGGGTTAGCATCAATACCTATGCCGAAAGCTAAACCCCAAGTTCCAGCGTAGAAATCTGTACCTATATATAGATACTTATCATCGAAATCAATATACAGGTATTTCAACGCGTTTTCATCGTTACCAGTAGCGGTTAGTAGAGCGGGCGCTTCATAAGCTTTAGCTCCCGTTGAGAAATCATTAACGTTGCTAGTGATATTTACTAGGAACTTATGGATAGTAATTGTACCTAAATCAGTATCGGCTTCTACAGTAATGTTTGATATATACGTTTCATACCCCGCTTTAGATATTGTAAGAACATATGTTCCACTACCAACAAGTAATTCGAAGTAACCATCGCTACCAGTAGTAGTTGAATAGCCGTTTAAAGCAACGGTTGCTACCTCAACAGGGTTATTATATTGATCCACAACGTATCCATAAACTCTATATTGTGGTGGCGGAGGCTCAACTGGTTCGCCATTAACGAAGTAGACATCAACATAGTAATCGACTACACCATCTTGAACCTCAATCCAAGTATGTGTTGCGGTTGTAACTGTATCTAGAGCATCCGATCCGTTTGCATCCCACGTTCCACCTCCATTCCCATCGTAATCGCTCCATCCACGAGCAGTTATAAGCGTAAATCTTACGTAAGTTCCATCTGGCATACCGCCTATTAAGCTCCAGGATAACTTAACTTCAATAGCGTTGTTGTCGAGATTAACAGCTAGTAGACCATAAGTTCCATCATCACCAGTTTGGTAAATGTGACTCCAAGTGGTATCTATGAGTTGGAAAATAGCTCCCCAATTATTAGTATTTTCATCTAGAGGATGCGAAACTGATCTGAGATTCTGCCCGTTGTACCTGCTATCAGCGAGATTAATAATTAATTGATACTCCCAACGTGCAGCATCACTTACTCTAGTTTCGGATTCTCCACCAAACCATTCTACACCGGATCCTGGTGTTCTATCTCTATCTATAGCTAAAGCTATGAATGTTGCTCCATTATCTCCAATATATAGATCTGCGGGGAAGTTGAATATGAAGAGTAGGTATAGGTAATTAGTGTCTCCAGATACTCTGAATTCTAATAGATCAACTTGTGGATCTGGATTAGTGAAATCCGTTCTTTCATCTCCTTGAGCATCTTTCCAAATCCATTCTCCATTGGAGTAGACAAATGTATTAGGATCTGCTGGCGCTGTTCCCGTCCAATCGCTTGGATCTCCATCTATAGTTATTGTTTTAGCATATACGTTTATAGATGGTATTAAGTTAAATAGGAATATTAGTAGGATTAGAATAGATAAGAATTTATTAGACATGTAATTACTCACCTAATTAAAATATGTTATATGCATGTGATATTTAATCTTTTCTATAGAATAGGATATTGGTCTTAAACATATTTTTAAACAGGTGTTTTAAAAGCGTCTATGGAGATGATTTATTAAGATTTTTAACTAGTGCAATGTAATTTATTGATATGGGTGGTTTATTTGTCTAACGTTAAGTTAAGTGTAGTTAGGATTCCCGTACCTGAAGGTGTTAACGTTATTATTGGTAGGAGTCATTTCATTAAGAGTGTTGAGGATATTTATGAAGCTGTTGTTACGAGTGTTCCTGGAGTTAAGTTCGGCTTAGCTTTCAATGAAGCTAGTGGTAAGAGACTAATTAGATTTGATGGTAATGATGATGAATTAGTTAAACTAGCTGTTGAGTCTGCTAGAAACATAGGTGCTGGACATGTTTTCGTTCTATACATTAGGAATGCTTATCCAATAAATATTCTAAATGCTTTGAAGAATATTCAAGAAATAGTATCGTTATACGTAGCTACCGGTAACCCCGTGGAAGCAATAATTGCTGAAACTGAACAGGGTAGAACTATTGTAGGCGTTGTCGACGGCTATACACCCTTAGGTGTTGAGAGTGATGAAGATAGGAGGGAGAGATACGTGTTCCTTAGGAAAATAGGATATAAGAAGTAGAGTTTGGAATAAATGTTCTACTAGCTATTAATGATGATCAATTAGTACATTGGTTGATTCAATACTCTATACAATAGCGATTTTATTTCTAATCTAGTATTCTACATCTGCTTCACTATGTGTTTTTATTGTTTCGCAAATCACGTCTCTACCTCTAATTTCTTTTACTCTAACCGTAACTCTCGAACCAACCGTAGCGTTGTATACTATTAACCTAAATCCTCTATAATTAGCGGTTCCTCTACCCTGATCATCTACGTTATCAATATAAATTGTCAAGTTATCTCCAATCTTTAGTGTTGCATCATCTTTAACGTTTATTGATGGATATATGCTAAGTCTATGAATATCACTTGTATACGGGTTCCACGAATGCTTCTTAAACCCCTTCCTCCTAGACAACAAATCTACCCATTTACTCCTCTTATACACTTGGTTATTAAGTCATTAATGTATATTCAGTATAGGTTTAGAAGGGTTTATAAAATAAGATGGTTTCCCCAGATGTATTAATGTATTGAGGAGGTGGTTGATTAGGAATTGGTTAAACAAGATTTCATTAGACACATTGTGAATCCAGTATTATCGGAATTGCTTAAGCATAGGAATGAATTAGTGAGTGTTGTTGATGAAATTAGGAGATTTCTAGCTAATGCTGAGAGCAAGTATGGTTTCAGCATATATGGTGAAAATCCAGTTAAGTTATGTGAATATCTGGGTAGTAATGATTTCAAAATTCTCGTAAACCTATTTAAATCCGTTAATGCTCTCGATGCTTTAATAGAAATACTTAGGAGAACTAGGCGGAGCTATAGAGATTTCGAAGAAATACATAAGTGTGTAGATAGAGTATTGAGGAATATAAAGAAAGAGTATTTGAGAGAGAATAGAGAGGATTCGGAGGAGCACGCTTAGTTCTATGGGTTATTAATTATGAAGAAATTTAGAGGTTTCATATGGTTTGATTGTGACGGTGTTTTAACGGATATAGATAGTAGTTGGAGGTATCTTCACGAGTATTTCGGTAGTAGCGATAATAGGATTTTCATGGAACTATATAGGAGCGGTTCATTATCGTATATGGATTGGATGAAGATCGATGTAGCTCTAATGATTGCTGCTAAAGGTGGTTTGATATCTAGATTAGAAGTTGAAGATGCTTTTAGTAGAATTGGGGTTAGGAGAGATGCTGTTGAAACTATTTATGAGTTGAAGAAGCTCGGCTTGGGTGTTGGTGTTATCAGTAGTGGTATTGGAATACTCGTTAATAGGATTTGTAGCGAATTAAATGTTGATGAATGTCTCTACAACGACCTTGTTTTTATAAATGGTTTACTAATACCTGGCGGTGTATCTAGAGTTCCTTTAAAAAACAAGGTGTTTGTTATAGATGAGTATTCGTGGAAGTATGGTTTCACGTTGAGAGACGTGGTTTACGTTGGGGATAGCGATTGGGATATTGATGTTTTCCAACAAGTTGGTTTAGCTATAGCTGTTAAACCATGTGGTAATGCTTGTAATAAAGCTCATTTCGTAGTTGAGAATTTGAAAGAGATTATACCATTAATTAAGAAATTCTATGGATTAACCTAGATTTGAATACATCTTAATTCAACGGATATTTAGTAGTATTGTTCTTTAAAACCAATTTTTAACCCATAATGATACAGTATGGTGATCCGTTTGCTCTACATTACTCTAATTCTCAATAGAAACATCGTTTCTGAACTTGTAGAGGAGCTTTTCGAAATCCTTATCCATATACTTAGAGAGCGGTATGGTGTATCAGTATTCATACGTAAAGTATACGATAATAGTATTGAATACCCTAGACTTATCGTTAACGATTACGAACCAGTAGTTATAAATGAACCCCCGCCACTAGAGGTTTTATTGAAGGTTTTGCTAGCTATAGATAAGTTTAATGAATTAACGATCACTAATGGTGTAGAGAACGCGTATAGCGAGAGTTTTGTTTAAGCAGTTAGTTCTAAACCCAGTTTATAGAATGGACAATCCCTCCAGTACTCAATACATTTCCTAATACTTAGTTTTGTTAAGTACTTTTCAGATACAATACAGTACGCTACACATATGTTGTTCTCCTTATCTATGGTTTTCAAGGAGTAGAAAGGACATTCGGATGAATTATTGCAATTAATGTAGTTTACAAGTGGATAGTAATCTCTAGAGAACTCCATTTCTAGTTCAGAAACTATTTGTGTTTCAACATAGTATTTACATTCTCTAAAATTACCCATACATTTAGATAAATCAACGGGTTCTCGACTTGGTCTATCGCCGAAAGTTCTCATTGCTAATGGGCTACTACAGTAGCCATTTGAATAGTATCGACATTTAGAACTGGAACTCAAAATAAACACCTCTAATGAATTCAGATACTACTACACTTTATTAATACGTGGATTTACGAAGATGTTCTTGTAATGTAAGCGAAATACCCAGGTATATTCTCAGGGAATAATCCATGAATACACAATACGACCTATTTAACGAGTACTCTAAGGATTTATTTACGAAACTCTAAATGAAGGTAATTGGTTTTGAAAAACCCCTTCGGCTTAGTAGTTATTGGTATTGATGGTGGAGTTATCAATAAGTTCCTATCTCCAAACCTACCTTCAAGTATTGTTGATGAAGCTGTTGCTTTAAGTAGAGATATTTATAGATTATTACAAGCTATTGCTGAAGAATTCAACTATAGTTTACCTAAAACAATTAGTTTAGTTTTAGATGATTATGAAATAGTATTGATTAAGAAGAAGGATAAGATTATAGTGGCGATTCATTACTATGCAATGCCGGAAGGGAAGCGTGGAGAAGTATTAGCTGAAGCTTAATTTTCAAAAAGCGATCTATAGTTTCTCGAAATAGTCTCGACAACCTCGACTAAAGTCATTCCACGTGTTTTTGCTATGTAGTTGACCGTATTTTTAACTAGAGACGGGTTAAGTTCTAAATCTCTATACTTGTATGGTGCATCGCTCTCCGTTAAAACTCTATTTATTGGTGCGTTCTCAACTATAGATCTATGTTTCTCCTGAATAATCCATGCTGGGTTTAAACCAATATAGTAGCCGGCACCGGTTATTTCATACATTAAGTTCATGGGACCAGTATACCAATGTATATAGGCTCTATTAATATCCATTCTAATTAAACTCTCATAAACCTCTCTCCAAGCCCCTGCAGCGTGGATATTTAGAACCAAATCATATTCTTTAGCGAACTTCAGGATTTCTTCGAAGAAAACAATTTGTTTATGAAAAGTATCTGGTTTGAATTTTTTATCAAGCCCAACTTCTCCAATACATTTAACTAGATCGATTTTCTCATTTAGCATTTCGAAAAATAGTGATGTATTTGTTGAATCAATAAGCCATGGATGAACTCCTATACAGGGCTTTATAAAGGGGTTTTCATCAGCTAAACGTATTGTTTCATAACTACTACTAGTATCATCAGATACGCAAACGATTCTGAATCCTTCATCAAAATACTTCTTGAGTTCGGAAATATCTATTTCAAAGCAGTGAACGTGGGCATCAACGTAGAAACTAATATTCATGACTCAACAACTTTCTCTAAACATTTACGTATACTATTCAGCGTAGAATAGCTAGTTATGTTTTTAAAACAGATATTATCCATAACTTTTTTCGACAACAATATGATGAGACCTAGTTTAGAAACGGTATTTTGAACATAGTTTATTATTGCGTAGTCAATATCTATGTCTTCACCGGTTTCTTTAACAAGGATAACTCCATTAGTTAGTTCAACGAGATTAACATTACCTAGTAATAAGCAGACGTTTGATCCTTTTTCAAATAACCATAATTGATAACTAGTAGAACCCCATTGGTGAAACTGATATTGAATACCGCTACAAATTATCCTAGTAGAGGAGTGTGTCTCGAAAACAACTAGTGTTTCATCGCTAATGTTAAATTCAATTGTGTTACCAGCAATATGGATTATAGTGGAATTACTACATTCAATTTTATTTTCAACTATGCATTTAATAATTCTCATATCGTTATAAACCTCATTTTTATCTCTCAATCTATAGATGATGAATTTGCCGAGAACGGAACCTAGAGGGGATGTAGATACTCCCGAAACCTGACCTATATATTGGTTGTTAAATATGGTTTCCAATGTTAAGCTCATCATACTTGATTATGATTTAACAATTATGGATAACATTTATGATTTTTACCTATCTGTAGCTGAGAGTTTCTATGTAAGAACTGGTTTATACATGGGTTTCACTCAATTCTACGATTTACTGGTTAATGATAACCTATATTCATTCGTTAATAACATAGTGGGTTTCAATGGTAGTTTTTGGAGAGATATGCGTAGATCTATATGTAAATCGCATAGTTTGAAACCAGCTAATGGTCTGATAGAGTTCTTAGTATTCGTTAAAAAATTAGGATTGAAAACCGTTGTTGTAACGGGTAGAGAATGTCATTCGATTCAGGTTAAACTAGATCTTGAGAAAACAGGTTTGATCGATTATATAGATGAGGTATTCACCATGCTTGACTTGATTATTAATGGTGGTAAAGAAGATTTCCTATTTGATAAATCATGGTTGATAGAATTCGTTTGTAGGAAATTCGGTGTGGAGCCTCGTGAAGCCATATATATTGGCGATTATAGGCTTGATTACGAGAGTAGTTTGAAAGCTGGCTGCGAATTCATTGGTTTAACTTGGATTCCCGAGAGAATGAAATTACTATTGAATAATGGTGTTTCGAGGTTAGCCGTAGATTTTAGAGAAGCATTAATCCACGTTATAGATATGATGAGAGTTTAGAGTTTAGCAGCAGAGTATCTTCCTTCCTTAGTCATTATTGCTAAACCATTCTCTGTAAGTGATGTTAACGCTTTCCTAATTTTATCCTCACTAGCTATTCCAGAGAGAATGATATGTATTTCTCGGAGATTCATAGGTTTCTCACTAATAAGTTCTCTAATTATCTCTTTAAGTTCGTCTTCGTTCGGAGCACTCATTAATACTACATCCTTATCTTCATGTAGAATCTTCAACCTAACTTTTGCACTAAGATATTTTATTTCTTCATCACTCAACCTTATTTTAGCCAATCTAGATCCCTATAATTGAGTAAATCGTATTCATGTCATTATTATCTTATTAAATAAATAAGGATGGTTTATAAAATCTCTAGAGTAGTTTTAAGACCTGTTCATGGGAGCTATTTTTGAAAAACGAGAAAGTTCTCGTAATTCTCTATAGAGATAGGTTTGTATCGTACAGTATTAATCAAGTTTTAGCAGCTATAGATAACGTTAGGGATGTAGAAGTCGTTGTTGTTGATAATGAAAGAAGCCTTATGAGCGCTTTGATGAGTTCAGCGATAGATTCCTACAGGATTAAAGTTTTGGGTTTTAGTCTACTAACTACTAGAGTTGTTAATGAGGATTTTAGAAATTTCGTAAACGATGCTCTGAAGCTAGCTTATAGTAGGGGTTTTATAACGGTAGCCGGCGGTCCACACGCTACAGGCGATCCTCTTGATACTCTTGGATTAGGTTTCAAATTTGTTTTCATAGGTGAGGGTGAGGATAGTTTTAGGGAATTCCTAAGTGTTTTGAGAGATGGAGGCGATATCTATAAGGTTAGGGGATTGTATACTTTATTTAATGGTGAACCGTTGTATACAGGTTGTAGGAGTAGAGTGATTCTTGATTCTTACCCACCATTCCCCTATTGGAGAGGGTTATTCAATCCTATTGAAATAACACGTGGATGCCCATTCGGCTGCCGGTTTTGTCAAGTTACCTATATGCATGGTTGCGTTCAGAGACATAGATCTATTGATAAGATTCTAGAGTATTGTAATTTAATGGTTTCTAGAGGTATTAGAGACCTCAGATTCATTACCCCTAATGCTTTCTCATATGGTTCATCTAGAGATAAGTTGATGGATCTTCTTGAGAAACTATATTTGAACATTGTTTCTAAACGTGAAGCTAGGGTTTTCTACGGAAGTTTTCCGAGCGAGGTAAGACCCGATTATGTTGATGAAGATATCGTTAGATTCATGAAGAACGTTGTTTCTAATGAGAAAATAATTGTTGGGGCTCAATCCGGTTCTAACCGTGTTCTTAACTATATTAGGAGAGGACATGGTATTGAAGAAGTATATAATGCTGTTGAAACTATCGTTAAGTATGGTTTTACTCCATCTGTTGATTTCATAGTTGGTTTTCCCTTCGAGTCTGAACATGATTTTCGAGAAACTATATTGGTTATGAAGAGGATTGTTAAAATGGGTGGTGAGATACATATGCATTATTTCATACCCCTACCCGGCACGCCATTGGCTTATAGGAAACCTAGAGAAATACCTTTATGGTTTAGAAAAGAAGTTTCTAGACTAATAGGTGCTGGAAAAGGTTATGGTAATTGGCTTAATCAGGAGAGGATATCCAATATGGTTTTCCAATATGGTTTTGAGAGGTCGAGGAGAATATCCAGTCTATTACAACATGTTAGTGGGAAGGAGAGGTGTCTAATATGAGTGAAGCATTACGTTTAGCTGGCGAGATAGAGCGCTTAGGTTCAGAAGCGTTTTCCGTTCTCTCCAGGTATCTTATTGAAACTCCTCTCATTAGAGCACCAGAACTGGATGCATACATTGGTTGTAGAGTTCATCTTAAATTAGAAAACATGCAGTTAACAGGTAGTTTCAAAATTAGAGGTGCTTTATTTAAAACACATAGGTTATTCGAGAAGGGGTGTAGAGGAGTCGTTACAGCTAGTAGTGGTAATCATGCAATTGGCGTTGCATACGCTTCGAAGCTTCTGGGTTTAGATGCTTTAATAGTGATGCCTACTTCCGCCAGTAAATTCAAAATAGGTAAAGTTCGAGAATACGGTGCAAACATTGTGCTTCACGGCAAATTTCTTGACGAAGCTCACGCTAAAGCATTAGAGATCGCGGATAAACTAAAGTATAGTTATGTACATACATATGACGATATCGAAGTAATAGCTGGTCAATCAACAATTATGATAGAAATCCTTGAAATAATCGATAATCCCGGCACGGTTATAGCTCCGATCGGCGGTGGCGGTTTAATATCCGGTTTATCTGTTTACGCTAAGAATAGAGGCGCTAGAGTTATTGGTGTTCAAGCTGAGAACGCTCCATCTATGTATACGTGGTTTAAGGAGAAAAGGATTCCAGAAACTATTAAACCAACAATTGCTGATGGTGTTTATGTTAGGAAACCCGGTGATTTAACTAAATCTATTGTTGAAGAGTTTGTTGATGATATCGTTTTAGTAAATGAAGATTATATTGTTGAAGCAATGAAGATTATGATGAGTAAATTGAAGATCATTGTTGAGGGAGCTGCTGCTCTACCTTTAGCCGCGTTACTGAGTGGTGATGTTAAGGATGTTAAAGAACCAGTTATTCTCATAGTTACTGGTGGGAATATCGATTTGGATGTCTTGATGAGAATTATTGGGTTAATTCGTTAAATCCATTCTTCAATTCTGTTCTACGTAAAGATAATGTTTATTCATAAACATGATATAGGATAATGTAATATGAGTATAATATAGTAGTAGTGTATTTGCGAATGTATATGTTGATAAACCGATTATTAAATTATTGAAACGCTCCTGTACGTTATTTAATGTCGATACATCTATTGAACCAGAGTTTTCCACTGTGTTTAACGCGTTTCTTAATTTAACACATATCTGGTGAATTAATGGTATATACATTATAGATAACGTACCTAATACTACAAGTAGTACTGGAGTTGTTTTCAATAACCATTCTCTCCTCGAATTCCATTTTCTTAAATAATTATTTATAGCCATTGCTTCCAGAATAAGGGCTGATGAACCACTTAGTATTTGAGCAATTCTCAATGGCTCTATTTCAGACTCGAGTATGTTATGTGTAGTATTCATAGCTATAATTAAATCTTCGGCTTTACTTACATCATAACTCGATATTATACTACCTACATATATGTTTAACCCGTTATCCGTTAAGACTATTGATGATATAGAGAATATTATTGTTAGAGAAAACAATATAGGTAGAATATAGCGGTAGAAACCTTTTCCCACAATACTCCAGCAGAAACAGGATATTGTATAACCAAGGATAGATAGTATTGGTAATGTTCTTATAATGTAGTTTAAACCCATTATTTTGAATATAACGTTCCTATCTGTGAACCTAGATTTCAGCGTTCTATACCCACCTTCTCTTCCCCAGTGTTCTCCAATGATTTAATATAGTTCTCTAAGTTTCTAATGATTTCTTTAATTCTCTCTCTTTCGAAAAACCTTACGCATTGTTCAATAAGGGCAATATAGTTTTTCTTTAAGATATCCCTATTAATTCCTCCTTCAACTAGTATTTTTCTAACTCTAGATATGCATTCTTGTTGAAACTCGATGTTCCACGGTATAATGATGTAGATATGGTCGTATCTTCCCTCAACTTTTCTTAACGTTACAAGTCTATCGATACCAGTATTTCTAGCGATTTTCTTAACAGCTTCGAACTCGTTTCTCTCGAATATGAAACAACCATAGTGTTTGAAACCTTCGAGAATTCTTTTAGCTAGTTTTAAATCATTATTACTCAAGTTTTCCCACCATTTTTGTATTCTTTAACGACAACTCTATTGGTATCAATAAATATTTTTATGAGCCAATCGTAAATAGGGTCTCCAAAACTCCTCCTTATAACGCCGTCGTTATACTTAACCCTATATACTGCTTCTCCACGATAATTGTAAACCGTTATGAAACCTTTAACTCTGTTGAGGAAATTCTTAACAAACCATCCATATATAACAAAATCTCCTTTTCTAACCCTAATTTTTATCCTCCTACCAGCACCCTTAACGTATGTGGGTTTAGCAATTTTTTCCTCAATAATGAATTCGGAAGCTTTAGATAATGGAATTACGCCTAAACTCTTACTATACAATACTAGTGTCGATACAGCTATATGCCTACCGCTCCTGCTTCTAGAATTCTCAATGAGGAAATCTCCAATAACGAAGTTTTCACTCAACCCTCTTCATCTCTAATAACGAGTATTGAATTGGAAATTAAATTGATAACTGGGTTATGCGACTCCACTATAAGGACTAGTGGTTCACCAGATAATTGTTTAGATATAGTTATTTGTTTAGCAACTATGTTAATTTGTTTAACATTATTGAAATACTGTGTTTCAACGAGTTTACCGTTATCAAATCTATACTTATCTATAGATATGTCATAACTATCTACGTTGTGTTTAATCTTAACGAAAAGCTTATACAAAAACAATCACCATATGCTTCGTAAAAAGTAGTATCCCTACCAAAGCCTTATAAAGAAGTGTATTGCTATAGCGATGTGGAGAATATGGTGTGTAGTTATGGCTAAATTTAGCGATGAGTGGTTAAACAAGCTTCACTGCGTTCTTTGGGTGATCGGAGAAACGGATGTGTGGACAATACATAGGATTCTATATGAAGCGTCCATAAAGGGTTATTTCGAGTCAGACGAATGGGTATGGTTCGGTAAATCACCTCGAAGCGCTGAAGTGGATGCGGCACTAGCTTTGTTTGAACTCACAGATACTATACGTAGAGAGGAGAATATTGTTAAAGTTTCTAAACCACCATCCGTTAAATGCGAATCATACGATATAATCGCTTTCATTAAGGAAGCTTTAAGTAAAACTACATAGTCACTTTCTTCTTATCTAGTTCTTCGCCAGCTCCAGCTATTTTCTCCAGGAAAGAATCTAGATCCCAGTCTTTACTAGCAAATCTGAGTTCTTCCTCTATTGTTTTTATCATAATATCCGTAACGCTTCTTTCATATTCGAGTTTATATAGTTCTCTTCTCAAATACGCTCTAAATATAATTGTTAGTGGTAAACCTTCTGTAATCAAGTTTACCTCACGATCCAGAGTTATTTCATTACCCCTCCTCTTAGCGATATATAGAGTCAGTAATTTCAAACCACCCTTCTTACCTGGTATTAGTAGGGATCTGGGAACAGGAGATATTTCTAGAATATCGATCCAAACATCTTTCTCGTCAATACCTGTGCTTTTTAATTTATCAATAAGGCTTTCACGTATAGTTCTCTGGATCTCGTTTTTAAAACTATTATCAAACATTATTCTAAGTATGTTTTTAACAGCTTCTGAACCCTTATACCCGCTGAGAATATATTCTCTACCAACTCTTTTCCAATCAGGTTTTCTCTCGATAAGCATTTTCCTAGCTAGAATAGATAATTTACCCTTGCCTTCGAATGCCTCATCAAGTAATATACCATATATTTTAGCATCTGTTAATAAGAGATAATTTCGTGGGTCTCCTTTAGAAACATTAATGACTGCATCCGTTAAACCGATTTTCCCATCTAATTCATTCATAATCTCTTTAAGCAATAGATCGAATGCTCTATTAACACTATGTAGATAAACGTGTTCATACATATTAGCTTTAGCATACATATATGCTCTAAACTCTCCCCAAGTATTGCGATCTAAAGTTAGAAGAACCCTATCGCCCTCTACATATGGATAAGTATTTTTGAATAAACGTTCATAATCAATATAGCCGTACTCGTGGGTACCGGTATAGTAGCTGTCTCTTCTAAGGAAATCAAGTATATCTGCTGGATACAGACTATCCTTTATAATCCATTTAAGTAGTTTTAAAATATTCTCTCTAGGTTCGGTTTCACCAAGTAGTTCCATTAAAATATCCTTTAATTGATCCAAATCAAATTTTCTCTCAATATTTTCTAATTCGTCTAGAAGTACTAGTTCAACTAATTTATAACCGATTCTCTCGTGATTACCAACTTCTTTAGGAATATTCTCTCTTTCAAAAATAATGGCTTCTTCAAAAGCGTGGCTGAAACAAGCGTGTCCAACATCGTGGAGTAAACCAGCTAATCTTGTTGCTTGAATTAGAGAATGTGGATTGTAATCTTCAAGCTGTTCTTCACCATAGAGTAATATAGTTTTAGATAATAAATCCTCAGCCATTAACCCAGCTAAGTGCATAACGCCTAGAGAATGCTGAAATCTAGTATGTACAGCTCCAGGATAAACCAAATGTGCTGTCTGTAGTTGCATAATGTATCTTAGTCTCTGAATAAGAATGTTATGAATAATTGTTTCTTCAACTTCTCTATTGAAATAAACATATCCATATATAGGGTCACTAATTTCTTTCCAACTAAATCTATGTTTATACGTCTCTACCGAGAACTTATCACTCCTACTCATACGTATCAACCAATATGGAATAAAGTTTAGGATATGTTGATTTAAAAAAGAATTTTGAGACTCTTACATATGATACTAATTATTATTTTTTAACATACTCTTTATAGACCCAGCCATCCTCAGTTCTAACAACTAATCCAGCTTTCTTCAGATCCTGAAGCCTCCCTCTCACAGTATTGTAATTTATATTAGTTAATTTATGAATTTCCTTGGGTGTTAATGGTCTCTTCTCTCTCTTCAAACAATTTAGAACAGCTTCTTTCGTAGTCTTAGCTTCACTCATTCGTATCACCATAATAACTAGATCATGATCTAATAATGAGGGTTATTTAAACTTGATTTTTGTGAATTATGGAAGCATAGTGTTGAGGTAGGAGGGTTGAGACGGGGAATATGGGAAGGAGGGGTTGGGTAGGAGGAGTTAAAAAATTAGGGTAGGATGATTTGTTTTGGATACTGGTTACCGGCAGCTGTGTTGATCACTATTTGTATTGTCTGTCCACTTGAGAACCCTTCATTCTTGCTTAATATGAATTGATACTCCACTTCTGTACCTGCTTTTATGAACTTTGAAGCCTCTAATTTATGGGTGAAATCTCTGTTGTTTATTAACATTGTAGTTATAGTTGCATCACTCGTACCTCTATTTGCAATCTTTAAAGTAATAGTCCACGCACCAGTAGTTTCATTATATTCTGCGTGTGCATATGTTACTTCCAATCTCTCAACTCTAGTGAATGGCCCTACGAGACCGGCAGCCCAGAGAGCTACAGCAATTGATATTGCAATAGCGACAGCAACAATGATTACTGTAGCGATAACGGGCGATATAGCTTTCATACTCATCTCCACACAACCGTTATGTTATTGATCAAATATAACTTGTTTAACATTAATAAACCTTATCTTTAGTGTTTATCGGTTAAATAGACTTTTATTTAACATAAATTATGGTTATTCTTTACATATGTATTAATGTGAAACTACCTGTTTCTTAAATTCCTCAATATAACCATTGCTCGAGCATATACTCCATCAACATTTATATTTGTTGTCAAACCAATTGAAACTCTGTTACCGAAGAAAACAATTAAGTATTCAAGAATATCGAGTGTTGAATCTGTTTGATAAACTATCCATGTATAGCCTTCGCCGAAGTAGAATATAGCTTCAGGTATAGCTTCATAATCCTCCACACTATAACCTGCTCTCCTAAGTATCCCTCTCAAACCTCTTATAAACGATGCAACAACAGCTTCACCGCTCTCTCTATCTAGAGCTACGTAGTATTCAGTACCACCAATGTTAAATAATATTTCTGTTTCAAAAATCATAGTTATATTAATACCTGGAAGACTAGTGAAATCTAATCTTCTCAATAAACCTCTTTTTTGGTTAATCTGTAATATGTACGATTGATCAAGAGCTATTCCGAAATATAGTGTTGAGTTTTTAATGAATACTCTATATTCGCCATTAAGATTCAATATACCCATTCTAAAGAAAACATTGGAGTAACCATACCCGTTTCCAACATAGTACGTGGAGTTCTTCGAGTACAAAACTATTATAAATCCTTCTTTTCGTTTTAAATCAATCCAGTTGTTTAACACTAAATTGAATACTCTATCCATTTCATTATCTGCTTGAATTGAGCAGTAGTTTACAGCATTAATAAGTTGATTCATAGCTTGATCAGCGTTTCTGAAATTTATCTTATCCATTTCCGTTTCTAAACATTGTTCAAATAATGTATCTGCAGCACGACTGGATTCACGTAAGAGTAGTAGTGTGAGTTCATTCAATTCCTTATCGATCCTAATCCATTCGATTACACTATATGGTGCGTCTACAGTATATTCTCTAACATTAACTGATGTTATGAAGTATAGTGATGAAACTATGAGAGCTAATGTGACTACTGAAGCTATTATTATAGGTATAGCGGCTTTAATCCCAACCCACCTCAATCACGTATTCAACGTATTTACCATCTCTACATAGATCTGTAATTATGAATGTAGATTTAATGACTGGTTGTTTATCTATAGGTTTATATACAGCACTATCTCTATAAACAATTGTGTTGTTTTTCAAAATATCATATGTTGTTATTGAAACATTAACGTAACTGAATCCGAATTTCTCTAGTAGAGCTTCACATAAACCTCTAGCAGTCCAGTTGATTCTAGTTTTTATGAAATCATATATGTCGTTCAACGAGTTGCGTTGAGATAAATGTATGTTTGTTTCAGCCATTGCACTTATGTAGTAAGTGAATAGAACTATAACAACGAGTAGAGTAGCGATAAATGATGATATGATAAATATTTGAAGCTTCAAACTATATCAACCTCCAAACATATAGTTTTAGAACGTAATCGACCATACCTATTCTTTTAATCAACGTTATCTCTGTAACTGGGATTTCACGTGGAATCCCGTATCCGAAGGAGAGGTTATGTGGATACCAGTAAGCGACCCATGTACCATTAGTTCCTCTAACAATAATTACAGGTGTATTATAGATTGGTGTATTAATAGGCTTTATGCCTAAGATCGTGGATTCGTTAATTTCTTCAATTGTATAATTAATTAAACGAGGCTTAGGTCCCCGAACATCAACTACGTACGAGATTTTTTCCTCCACAACCTCGCTTCCTAGAAGTACTTGATATGCATGTAAATTAACGGAACTCGTATTGTCGTCACGTACACACATATACTTCAATGTTGTGGTATTGGTGTAGACATTCCAAACTTTAATATATCCAGGCTGTCCTCTTTCAGCTCTAGTCTGTTCTATCTTGGTTATATTTCTATAAGTTACAGTATCGTTGAATATTTCGAAATTCCAGCTATATGCCACTAGATTTACAGATGATTCATCTCCAATAAATTTATCTGAAAATAAATACAGCATCTTGTTAATACTCCCTATTCTTAAAATCAATGCTTCGTCTCTGATCAAGTAATTAACGTATCTATATAGACCATCGTCAATCAATGAAGCGATAAACACTATATTATCTGGTTCGTTAACTACGACTCTATAAATGTACATGGAATCTTTGTTTTCAACGGGTTTATTAATTGTTAAATTAATCATTCCACCATTCCTATAAACTATTAGTATGGATAAATTACCTTGAATTAACGTTTCTATTTCAAGCAAATTACCGTTTAACTTGATATCTTTTATGCCATTCGAAATTATTTCAACATATAAACCGATTTTTTTACCAATGAATCCAAGTTCTCTAATTAAGGATTCTAAAGGATTGAAGAATGGTGAACTTAGATTTCCAGCTTGTGCTTCCTTATCTAGTATTTGAGCTATTCTCTCAGCGAGCGAATATGCAAAATTTACGTCGACTTCAAATTGGGGCGACGAGTATAAATTACCTGTAACGTAGTTGTATATTGGGATTATCGATATTAAAATAATTGCTGATAAAATGTATTCAATTATTTCTTTCAACTCGTTTTAACACCCTTAATATATACATTGATTCTAATATTTGTTAAATAATCTATTTTCTCGATAACCGTTATCGACCCACTACTAAACACTGATGGGTTTTGAGATAGATATATGGGTTTCTTAGTAGAGTTCATTGTTATAATAGAGTATCCATAAACTCTATTATCAACGCTCAGAGTTAAAACATATAGAGCATTATCGTTTAACTCGTTGCTTAGAAAAGGATATTTCTTTTTAAGAACGTTTCCACTCCCTAACTCTATATTATATATTCTATCGTATGTGGATTCTAGTGGGTATCTTAGAGATATTGATATGTTAGTATCTAGCCATAGAACGTACTGGATTTGGAGAGATATGGATTCAGCTATTTTCTCAAGAGTTTTTTTCTCGCTCTCTAGAATTAACGTGTAGGTTCTGTAACCTACATATCCAATAACTATTGACAATATAAGTATGAATGCTGTGAAACCTATAACGTGGACCACTATTGGTGAAACCATTAGGATAACACCACATTAATTTCTCGTACAATTAGTGTTAGAATAATGTGTTCATACTGATTCCACACATCCGTATTTACTAATTGTGCTAAACCGATTTCTTCATTGTAGGTAGCGTTACTGAATCTTAATCTGAGATCCGCTATATCAACGAATCTCTCATTAATAATATCTACTCCTCTATTAGCGGATAGTGATGTAGGGTTGCTTGATACTATGTGAACGTTGAGTTTAACGTATAGAGCTTGTATTGATAAAACTTTTTTCACAACATTGTTTTCAATATAATTGTATTCGTAGAGACCTATGTAGACCCTAGCGCTATCTAGAACTAGGTAAGTCGAACCTCTATAATAGTATTCTGAAACTCTAACAAGTAATTGTGTATCTCTAACAACGCGTTCATTTGTTCCATGAATTAATCTATATCTAGTTATTATGGGAGTATTTGTTTTAGCGTAAAGTCTAATTGGGTTATCGGTATAGGTTAGCAATACACCGTTATCACCATATACAGTTATTTCTATATCGTAGTAATCTATTGGAAGTTCGGAGTGTTCGGATAAGTATCCGACGCCAACCATTCTCTTAGGCAAACCAGATCCAAATCCAGCTCCATTGAGAACATCGGGAATACGATTAGCTAAATTTGTGAAAACTGTTCTGATATAGCCGTATTCCGATGTTATAGTACTGTATTCTAGACTGCTCAGAGAGAAATAGAATACGGTTAATGAGACGGTTATGAGTACAGCGGCAATAATAACTATAACTACAGCTTCGCTCACACCCTTCATATTGGGGTCACCGTTGGAGGCTTTATGAATGCGGTAGTGGCTATTGCTACTAGAGTTATTAAATTAAGTATAACGCAGTGTTTGAATCCTTCGGCAACCGAGCCTCCAGATACTTTACCAGCAACTAAACCCATGAAGTAATTGTTTATGATAACTGCGGGCAACGTTATTAGTGCAGCATTAGTATATGCTGCTGCGAAACCTGGAACTAATCCAGCTACTGAACCCATATATACTGTTAACATAATAACGGTTACAGCTGATAATATAGCGCCCATGTATGGAACTATCAATAATGTTCTCATACTCCTCTTCATTTCATTATCAATAGCTTCAACCGATTCAGCAAACCAAGCTAAGTTCTCGAGAGTTTCGATGGTTCCACCACCCACTTCTATGGTATCAGTCATTGTGAATAACAGTACTTTAGCTCTCCAAACCATTATTTTATCGAGAAGGTCTTCAATTATCCTTCTAAGCGGTATACCCAGGTTTAACTGCATAGCAATTCTTCTGAGGTACTTGCTGAATATACCGTAGTCTCTACTAGATAACTCAACAATAGCTCTCTCGGGCGATAAACCTGTTTTCCTAACTTCAACAAGATCTCTTAAAAACCTAGTTAATCCAAAAATTAATTTGTGTTCACGCATTACATAATAAGTGTAGAGAGCAGCGGGGAGCGTAAATATAATCATAGATACTGCGAGAGCAGTGGATGGATATAGGTATTCGGGAGCATTAACTAATCTAGCAGACGTGGTTAATGCAATATATAATCCCTTCACTATGAAAGATTCTTTCAGAGGATTACCGTCCGGTAAAACATTGTATAGTACTATTCCAAAAATAGAAGTTACTATAATTGCCGGAATCGTGAAGCTCCCGAAGAATAAATATGGTCTATAATCAATCCATGATTCCTTATATTGTATTAGATCAGCTAAATATATGACTAAACCCGATATGAACGGTAGTAGAATATATATAACTAAGAATAAGCTACCTAAACCTAATCCAAAAGCTACTACTCCAGCGAAACTTACGCTAACGTAGTACATTACGAGTAGCGATATGAGCGAGAGTAGTGAAACCGCTAGATATGATTCTAGTAGACCCCCTAATCTATCCGCAGCTATTTTCATTTTAACGAGTATTTCCGAGAACATTAATCTAGCTTTCTTGTTAAGGTAATCAACCACGTCTCCACCAGCTCTCACTGTAGTTACGAAACCGGTTAATAAGTCTCTAACGCTTGTACTAGGGGTTCTATCTGCTAACATTATGAAGCCTGTCAATGGATCCTTACCTAGAACTTTAGTTAGTAATATGAATCTTTGAACGATTTCTACACTTTTAGTCAATATTTTGCTTGCTCGTAGCAGTCTCTCGAAAGCTACGTATGGTGATAATCCACTCATAACCATAGTACTTAAATAAGCAGTTGTATATGGGAATTCACCTTCTATAGCTCCAGCTCTATTGCTAGCGATAAGTGATGGTAAATGAACCATGAATACGAATATTAGGAATGGTATTGGAATAATGAATGGTAATAACCATATATAGCCTTTAAGTAGAAGAACCACTATTGCTATAGTGAAGGTCATCGATACTATCAACGTGATAAACAATATTAGTGAAGCATATACTGGGGGATAAATGTGGAGTCCACTTTTACGTATACCTTCTTCAATATTCCTATATGTTTTTAATAAAGATTTCCCCGCTTCACCGAAATACTTGTAAAGGAAATCCCAGAGATTCATATTAAACATCAACTTAAACAATTCAATAGTAATTAAATTAGAAACAGTTTTTATTAATGTATTTTAACTAGATTTTAATTAAATATTTTCTGCTAAAGTAGCTAAAATAATTTCTGGAAAAGAAATGGGGTTGACTTTTGAGTTTTATAAAAAGATTTATTTTTGGTAAAGGAGTTAGAAAACCCGAATCTTCTGTAGCTATGGATCTAGCTAGTGAGGTCTTAAAGACTGAAGGCGTTTTTGTATCTAGAAGAGACCCTAGTTATAAGGTTATTGAAAGCTATTATGTCCAGAGACCATTCGCTAAAGTGAGTATTGTAAGCACTACTGAAGGACCTCAATATTTCGTTGAAGAATATGGTTTAGAGCCTGATGAGAAAATTACTCTTGATCTATTGATGAAAATATTGATGGATGAAATTAGGCCTCCTGTTAAATCCGAGGATATTAAGGATCTGAAGGGCTATACTTATAGAGAGATCGAGAGGATTATTGACAAATATAAATCTAAGCTAAATCTTGTTGGTGCTCGTAGATACAAAATCCTGTATTATATTGAAAGAAATTTGCTTGGCTACGGTCCTATTGATCCATTGATGAGGGACCCTAATATTGAAGATATATCATGTAATGGTGTTAATATACCCATTTATGTATGGCATCGTAAGTATGAGAGTATACCAACGAACATTATCTTTACTGATGAAGATTATCTCAATGAATTCGTTATGAAGCTTGTTCATATGTCTGGTAAACACATAAGTGTAGCTTTCCCAATAGTAGATGCTATGCTACCCGAGAAGCATAGATTAGCAGCAACATTTGGTAGGGAGGTTTCAGTTAAGGGACCTACATTTACGGTACGTAAATTTAGAGAGAAGCCTTTCAGCATTACTGAACTTATAAAATCTAATGTTCTAAATCCAGTTATGTCTGCTTACTTATGGATTCTCATTGAGCATCTAAAAACTCTAATGATAGCTGGTGGCACAGGTGCAGGTAAAACAACTATGCTTAACGCTATATCGTTATTCATTAAGCCCGGTATGAAGATCGTTACTGTTGAGGAGACACCAGAGCTTAATTTACCTCACTCGAATTGGGTTCAACTAACTACTCGTGAAACCTATCTCGTTGGTCAGAAGAGATCTGGGACTAGTATTGAACTCTACGACCTCGTTAAACTTAGTTTGAGATATAGACCCGACTACATAATTGTTGGTGAAGTTAGGGGTAGTGAAGCATTCGTATTGTTCCAGGCTATGGCTACCGGTCATGGTGGATTAAGCACTATTCATGCTGAAACGCTTGATTACGCTATTAAGAGATTGACGAGTAAACCCATGAATATTCCTCCAACCTATATGAAGCTCATGAATGTTTTCCTACATGTCTCTAGAATTGTTACGAGAGTAGAGAAGGGTGTTGTTAAAGTTAATAGGAGGGTTACGGTTATTCAAGAAGTTGATGATTATAATAAATACATAACTATTGCTAAATGGCTTCCAGCTTCCGATACTTTCGAGGTTGATTTAAGTAAGAGTATTCATTTAAAAGATATTGCTGATAAGAGAGGCGTGGATATTGAGGATATTATTGAGGAAATATATAGAAGAACAACGGTATTATCGTGGATGATCTATAAAGATATACTTGATCCGTGGGATGTATCTAGGATTATATTCAACTACTACACCGACCCTGTTTCAGTATATGAGAAAGCAAGATCTGATTTAGAGGAGGCTGAAGTAGAGGCTCCTCCACCAGTAAAAGCTGAAGCCGCTGTCGTTATAGAGGAGACTGGAGAAACCAGGGAGTTAGGGGAATCTACTAGGGAGTTATTCGAGAAAACTAGAGAAATTGGTAAGTAATTGAGCTTAAATTGTAAATCCTAATGATAGTGAGTGAACGAATTCTTCTAATTGAAACGTTTAGTTTTTAAAACAGTTTCTATATTCTAATTTAACTGGGCTTCGAATGATTGGAAACGTTATTGTATTAGATAATCCCTTAGCTAAATATTACTTAACGATACTGCGTAATAGAGAAACTCCTCCAAGTGTTTTTAGAGAGTACATGTATAGATTAGGATTCATACTGGGATATGAAACATCAAGATTCATTAATTGGGAGAAAATTGTTGTTGAAACCCCTCTAGCTTTAGCTAATGGTTTAAAACCATCTGGTAAAGTAATCATTGTAGGAATTCTCGGTGCATCAATACCACTAGTGAACGGCATGTGGAGAGCTATTCCATGGGCGAGTTTGGGTTTAGTTGCTGCTAGAAGAATTGAGATGGAGAATAGTGTTGAAGTTAAGGTTTATTATGAGAGATTGAAAGACGATCTATCTGGATTTACAGCTATAATTGGAGACCCTATGTTAGCCACGGGTTCAACTATCTCAGCAGTTATTGAGAAATTAGTTGCTAGAGGTTGTAGTAAAGTTATAGTTGCTTCAGTTATAGCGAGTAAACAGGGTATTGAATACGTTCTAGGTAAGTTCAGAGACATTAATATCATTACGGTTGATATAGACCCACAGTTAAACAATAAGTTCTTCATAGTTCCCGGTTTAGGAGATGCTGGTGACCGTAGTTTAGACGGTAATGGTGGGTTAGATATTTAATCAGCTATGTTTAAGCCTTCTCTAAAAGCCTTTATATTAGGTGAAACCCATTTCTCATCAACGCTATTCTTAATAGCTTCTTCGACAACTTCCGGTTTAGCTAATTTTGTTTTATTAATGAGGTATCCGAGAACAACCATATTCACTACACGAGACGTCCCAATTTTCTTTTCGGCTATATCTGTGAAAGGCTTACTATATATTCTCCACGATGACTTAGTAATTGGTAATTCTTTAACATTTATCGAATCCAGTATAAGTATCGATCCTTCAATAAATTTACTCAAATTCTTTTCGAGGTTGAAGGGATACAATATTACACCTATATTCGGTTTCCTAACTTTAACGAAATCAATACCTTCAGGGTTATCCGATACTATCATTTCAACTCTAGACTCTGTTCCACGAGTTTCAGCACCGTAGGATTCCATAGCTACAACGTTTAATCCGGATAAAGTTAATGCTTCGCCTAGAATCTTACCTAGAAGTAGAATTCCCTGACCACCCCTACCTATAATTAGGATTTCATGTTTCAATTCTCTATACCATATGTAGTTTTCTTAATTAATTCAATAAATGATTCATAATTATTAATCATGAATTCACCAATAATAATTCCCTTCTCCCAACTTATCATCGACTCCTCCGGTTTAGGTTTAGGTTTAAATATGATTCTTTTCTTCAACTCATTGTATAATTGAATAGCATCTCTTATACCCATATGTCTACCGAATATTTCTGGACACGTTGAGACGACTTCAACGAATCTAAATCCTTTCAAACCTAGTGCTTTGTAGAAATAGTTTTCTAATATATGTGGATGAGTTGTTGATCCTCTAGCTAAATAATTTATTTCAAATACTGAGAGGAGTTTAATGACATCTAGAGGTCTCTCGGGGTTACCATACGGTGTTGTTGTAGTAATTACTTTCAACGGCGTTGTTGGAGCTAATTGCCCCCCCGTCATAGCGTATATGAAGTTCGTATTCATGATTACGAACATATCCATATTCTTTCTAGCAGCGTGGATTAAATGATTGCCTCCAATAGCAGCGATGTCACCATCTCCTCCTATAACGATTAGTTCTAGATCTGGATTAGCTAGTTTAGCTCCGGACGCGAAAGCAATTGCTCTGCCGTGTAACGTATGTGCACCATCGAAATCAACGTAGAACGTTGTTCTAGCTGAACAACCTATACCCGTTACGAAAACAAGATTATCTCTCTTCAACACCTCCTCCTCAACTCTTCTATTTATCGCTCTCAATAAACAACCAAGTAGTACTCCTAAACCACAGCCTGGACACCATAATGTCGGTATTCTCGTTAATCTAAGGTACTTATCGAGAGGATGTAATGGTGCTTTAAGAGTTAGAGCTTCTATAGCCATTTCTCGATCACCTTCAAAGCTTCATCCGGGTCTGGGAGATCTAGGTCGATTATTGAAACGGGGATTACATCGATATCTCTAACAATCCTCTGAATATCCCAAACAAACTTACCAATATTATTCTCTAAAACGAATATTCTAGTACACGATTCACATACTTTCTTGATAGCATACTCGTTGAGAGGCCATAGAGTCTTGATATCTAGTAAACCTATCTTAACCCCTCTAGCTCTCAAATCATTAACTACAGATTTAGCTGTTCTAGAGCTTGAGCCATATGAAACGATTATGTAGTCGGCATCATCTGTTAAATAAGTTTTCTGTTCATAAACGTAATCGATGTGTAGAAGGATCTTTTTCGTAATCCTCTCAATCATTCTTCTCTGAACTTCAGTTGTCGGTACGTAATAGCCCCTCTCATCGTGTGTTAGAGATTCAACTAGAATATGGTATCCCTTGCCGAACTCAGCCATAGGGGCTACACCGTCATCCTCCGGTTTATAGGGGAGGTAGTTACTGGGATCGGTATTGGGTCTTTTTCTCTCAATTATCTCTACTTCATCTCTATCTCTAAAGATCATGTTTTCCCATAAATGAGCTATTACAGCATCCGATAACAATATAACGGGGGTTCTCAGCTTCTCAGCAGTATTGAAAGCTTTAATTGTTAAATCAAAAGCTTCCTGAACACTAGATGGTGCGTAAATAGGGGTTATGTAATCTCCATGAGCACCAAATCTAGCTTGTAGAATATCGGCTTGACCGGATCTCGTTGGAACACCAGTCGCCGGCCCTGTTCTCATAACGTAAACAACAACTATTGGTGTTTCAGTTATATGAGCTAAACTTAATCCTTCAAGCATTAGCGAGAACCCGGGTCCTGAAGTAGCTGTCATGGATTTAGCACCAGCCCATGATGCACCAATTATTGCGTTAATAGATGCTATCTCGTCTTCGAATTGAACAGCTAATCCTCCATACCTTGGTAATTTTAGATGAAGATACTCCATTATATCAGACGTTGGTGTTATCGGGTAGCCGGCATAGAATTTCAAACCAGCAACTAGAGATGCTTCAGCAATAGCTACATTGCCTCTTATAAAAACTCTCTTCAACTCTTAATCACCTCAACATATATTGCGAAATCTGGGCAACTATACTCGCATAACTTACAGCCAACGCATTTCTCCATATGGAGAGGTAGAGGGTAGTGGAATCCTCTTATATTGAATTCCTCACTCATTACCAATACTTTATTAGGGCAAACGATTACGCATAATCGACATTCCTTACACCTATCAATTAATACGTTGACTCTAAACTTATCGTTATTGTTCCGTATAACTCTATAAACGAGGTCTTCTTTAGACAAACCCATTGAACCTACCGCTACTATACTGAAATCACATAATTATCCAAATCATAGAGTTTTAAATATTTGTTACTTTGCTCAAATAATCAACTATAGCTGAAACTTTTCTCCATACAATAGTTTCTTTTAATTCATTAATAAAACCTATCGAATTCTCGAAACCAGGGTCGTATGGTATATTCCCAAGATAACGTATACCTCTAGATAAACATAGTTGTTTTAAGGAACTATTGCTACTCATATTCTCGATTAATCCATTAATTCTAACTCCATGGTTCTTCATTAAATCAATAAGGTTTTCAACACTCCTGATCGATAGAGAACTAGGAGTAGAGACAATAACTACTTCTAATTTATCAATATAATTTATAAGATCCAGATGTTCATCGCTGAAACCTGGAGGTGTATCTATAATGAGGTAATCCAGTTCACCCCAATTAGTTATCGACAGTATTTCAGCGAAAACCTCGTTTAACGCTTCCCCCCTTAAAGGCGCCAATGCTCCTTTAGTGAATAATGTGATGCTAATATACTCAATACCATGAATCACTGGAGGTTTAATTCCCTTCTCTTCCTCGAATACTAATTTAGACGGATCTACTCCTAAAACTACATGTGTCGATGGATTCACAAAATCCAGGTCTAGAAGACCCGTTTTGTACTGCTTATCTACTAGTGATAACGCTGTTATTGTTGATAATACTGTTTTACCGACACCGCCTTTATTACTCATAAAAGCTATTACTCTCTTGATTTTCTCTAATCTCCTAGGTATAGAGATTATGCGAGGATCTCTACCATAGTATTTCAATTGATTCCACACCTCTACCAGAAGTTATAGAGAAATCCTTCGAACCGCATCTCGAGCATTTAAGATACACGTATATGGATTCCGGCAGGAAATGTATTGCTTCTCTAACATCGTGTTCTAAACTATCCATGTTAACAGACCATTCAAAACCGCATCTATTGCATCTCAGCCTCGGATCTATTTCATTGAATTCGATTTGCTCTACTGATAAACCTCTTTCTCTAAATAATTCTCCAAGTGCAAACTCTAGGATTTCGAGATCTATTGATTGCAGCTTACCTATTCTAATTAATAGTTTCTTGATTTGTCTAACTTCACCTAGTGTTTTAACAACGTATTCTACTATTGATTCCGCTAAAGCCCATTCATGAACCAGGATTTATCACCACATGATCATTAACTGGTTATAATTTGTATTTAGAATAAATACTGTATTCAATATATTACATGTATCGTTGAGGTGTTACTATTGGTTGAGAAAACTAGTCGTTTAACTGGGTTCTATAAGTTAAGTGTTGAAGAGAGGCTGAGACTCGTATCCGAATGGTCTGGTTTATCTAGAGAAGAGGTTGAGTTACTTGGGAATTTCGGTAATCTCCCGGTTAAGATCGCGGATTCTATGATCGAGAACGTTATTGGCGCTATGAGTTACCCATTTGCTGTTGCCGTTAATTTCAGAATTAATGGTAGGGATTACCTTGTACCCATGGTTATTGAGGAAACCAGCGTAGTAGCTGCTGCTAGTAATGCTGCTAAAATGCTTAGAGAAGGCGACGGTATTTCAGCTTCAGCCGGTCCTCAGGAAATGATTGGTCAAATACATGTTGTTAAAGTTAATTCTCCTTACGAGAAAGCTTCTGAAATCATTAAGTTGAAGAACGAGTTGTTAGAAACGGCTAAGCAAGCCGACCCCGTTCTCGTTAAGTATGGTGGAGGACCTAGAGATATTGAAGTTAGGGTTTTCGAGAATACACCTATCGGTAACGTATTGATTATTCATTTAATAGTTGACGTAGTAGATGCTATGGGCGCTAATGCCGTTAATACTATGGTTGAAGCCTTAGCTCCACAAATAGAGAAAATAACTGGTGGTGAAGCTAGATTGAGGATTTTAAGTAACTACGCTACGAGAAGGATCGTTAGAGCATGGTGTAGAACTCATGTCGACAACGTTGGGGGGAGAGAGGTTGCGGAGAAAATATTTGAGGCTAGCGTATTGGCTGAAATAGACCCTTATAGAGCTGTTACACATAATAAAGGTATTATGAATGGAATTATTGCTGTCGCGCTCGCTACTGGTCAAGACCATAGAGCTATCGAAGCGGGCGCTCATGCTTATGCTTGTAGAACAGGTGTATATCGACCATTGAGTATCTGGAGACTCGATGGTGATTACTTAACTGGTTATTTAGAACTACCTCTACAAGTAGGTACTGTTGGTGGAGCAGTTAAAGTACATCCTATTGCTAAAATAGCTCTTAAAATACTAGGTGTTCAGACTGCTAAAGAATTAGCTGAAATTATGGCAGCTGTTGGTTTAGCCCAGAACCTGGCTGCATTGAGAGCACTGGTAACTGAGGGTATTCAGAAGGGTCATATGAGGCTCCACGCTAAAAACCTGGCTATAATGGCTGGAGCTACGGGGGATCTCATAGATATAGTTGCTGAGAGAATGGTTAAAGATGGTTTAATAAGATACGATTATGCTAAGAAACTTGTTGATGAATATAGGTCTAAGGGGGGTTGGAACAGTAGTGGCGAGAGGGTTTAAACTTGGATTTCCACCTATTATTCAATCTATATGAACAATTCTCCCTCCAGAAGCTTTTCTCAATCTATTCATAACGGCTAATCCCAACCCCTTTTCTTCGAAACCTTCTACGATAGCGAATTCGATTTTCTCCTCATCCAGTCTCCTCAAAGTTTTGAATATGTTCTTAGCTATTTGGAAAATATCTTTCCTGGAACCAATCTCTATAATTTTAATATTAGTATCGAGATAGGAACTACATGTTTCTGATGAGCATATTACTGCTACGCTTCTATACTTGCTTCTAGCGTCTGAAATCAATTTCTTAACCATATTGATCAACTTATTCAAATCACTGTAATCTCCAGATTCGACAACTACGAGTTCAGCTTCTGGAGCATAATGTTTATACTTCATACCCGGTGCTAATGCTTCTCCAAATTCTCCAAAACCTCTAGCTTCTAGAGGAATTTCTATTTCAATACCTAGGATCTCACTGATCTTTTCAACAGCCAAAGCGCCTGGTCTCAGTAGTCTCGGAGGTACTGATGTGAAATCTATGATTGTAGATTCAATACCATATAGTGTTTCTCCAGCATCTATGATCATATCTATAGATCCTCCTAAATCACTATAAACGTGTTGAGCAGTGGTTGGTGATGGTTTACCTGATTTATTAGCACTTGGAGCTACAATGGCTTCGCCTAAATAATTTATTAGTTTTAAAGCAACTCTGTGAGACGGGGATCTATAGGCGGCTTTAGGTAGATTAGCTGATGCTTCGCCAGGTACACTACTGCTCTTCCAATACACTATTGTGAATGGACCTGGCCACAGCTTCTCTAATGCATTAATGAGGTATTCGGGCGGGTTGAGCGTTAGGTTTAGAAACATATCTATGCTATCAACATGTACTATTAATGGATTATCCATAGGTCTACCTTTAACTGAGAATATTTTCTTAATAGCGTCTTTTCTCGAAATTGATGCTCCCAAACCATAAACCGTTTCTGTTGGGAAAGCTACTAATCCACCATTTCTAAGTATTTCAACAGCTTTAGATATTACTGATTCATCAGGGTTGAAGGGATCCGTTTTAACTATTAGCGTCAAACGAGCCACCATCCCATATCTTCTTGAAAATCGTAGATTCCGTTTTAATCACGTGGGGAGCTTGTGAAATAAACATAATTATTCCATACTTCAATAAACATATTTGTTGGTTAATGAGGTGTCTACATAATGTATGATCTAAATGAACTATATACTTTATTGAAGAAACTATGTGATGCAGTAGGTCCGAGTGGTTATGAAGATGATGTTAGAGGAATTTTGGTTGATGAGTTTAAGAAAAGTGCTGATAGGGTTTGGATAGACACTTTAGGCAACGTGGTAGCTTATAAAAAAGGCGGTGGTTCTAAACTAATGCTTGCTGCACATATGGATGAGATAGGCTTTTTCGTATCACATATTGATGATAATGGTTTCTTAAGAATAGTGCCTATCGGTGGAGTTATTGAGAGAACAGTATTGTATCAGAGAGTAGTGATAAAAACGAGAAAAGGGGGTTTAGTTAGAGGAGTTGTTGGTTTAAAGCCGCCGCATATTCTTAAGAAAGAAGAGACTGAGAAAATACCTGAATTTAAGGATCTCTTTGTAGACGTAGGGTTATCCTCGAAGAAGGAGGTTGAAGATACAGGCATTTCTATTGGAGATATAGCTGTATTCGATAGAGAAATGGTGCGTTTAGGCGAATATAGAGTTACGGGTAAAGCTATTGATGATAGAGTTGGTGTTGCTGCATTAGTAAAAGTTTTTGAATCATTGGAGAAACCGGGTGTTGATGTATACGCTGTAGCTACTGTTCAGGAGGAGGTTGGTTTGAAAGGTGCTAGAACAAGTGCTTTCGCAATATCTCCCGATTTAGCGATTGCACTGGATGTTACAATAGCTAGTGATGTGCCGGATACCCCTGTTCATCAATGGTTCACAAAATTAGGTCAAGGTCCAGCTATTAAAGTCGTCGACGGTAGAGCGGCTTCGGGATTAATAACTCCACGTAAACTCATCGATAAATTAATTGAGATTGCCGAGAAATACAAAATACCTTATCAAATCGAGGTAGCGGCTGGTGGTACAACCGATGCTTCGATCATAAATCTCAATAAAGAAGGTGTTCCAGCTGGAACGATCTCTATACCTGCAAGATACATTCACAGCCCAGTCGAAATAATTGATCTCAGGGATTTAGCAAACGCGGCTCTACTAACGAAATATTTTGTTGAAAACATTAGTCCCGAGTGGGTTAATAAATTGAAAGGAGAGGTTTTAAAGTAGTTTTAACATACTCCTTTTTTCATAGTTTGTAGCGATTCTTACCGTTTCCTGTTCTAGGTTTTTATAGGTTTTCCTAGGATGGGTTGTGCTTCCCCCCGTGGTTCACGGTGGCTACTAGCCACTCTACACGGGGGTCATGAACATCCATCAAGCCCTACGACACGGAGCTCACATCTAGATTAAATAAAACCCTATAAACCCAACAAACTAAAACAGTTGCGAACCCTATATTAATGATTTTGGATCAAATGGTTGTATCGATAACTATTTCCGCATCTGACTCTATGATTTTAGAGTTGTTGAGATTATTATACACTTTGTTTCTAAATAGGTTCGTTTATATTCAATCAAAATAATTATAGTATTCAAAATAATTTCCACTATAGAGTTGAATTAGGTATTGCATAATGTTTCGTTTGGAAGACGTGATTCTCACTATACTTCAAGGTTTAGCTGAGTGGTGGCCTATTAGTAGTTCAGCTGTAGTTAGTTTTGCTTCATTGAAGCTCGGTTATAGTATTGAGAAGTCTTTAGAATACGCTCTCTCCCTACATTTAGGATCTGGTTTAGCAGTACTCCTGGTTTTCAGAAAAGATTTGATTATGTTTTTCGAGGGTTTTAGCGATAAATCAGCAATATATTTCAATAAGAAGAGCTATATTTACTCATTAATACTATCCTTCCTAGTAGCTTTACCTCTATATTTGTTTATTAAAGAACTGTGGGAGCTATATGGTTACATAACTCTATTAATTATGGCTTTCGGCTTATTAGTAACAACATTCTTGTTAGAGAAGGGACGTGGTTTAAAGAAAATTGTTTCTGATAAGGATATGTTAGTAACGGGATTGCTACAAGGTATTTCAGTACTTCCTGGTTTTTCGCGTAAAGGATTAACAACTGGTTATCTAATTATTAAAGAATATGAGCCTGAAATTGCTGTTAAAGTTTCGTTTCTTCTTGGTGCTCCAGCTCTTATATCTGCGGGATTGTATAATTCATACATTCTCGTCAAGAGCGGTGAATTGAGTCTATCTACAATGGTTATTCTTCAAACCATAGTTTTTGTCTTAAGCGTTGTATCGGCTAAGAGTTTCTTAAAGTTTTCGCAAAAAGTTAATGCTAGATTCTTTACATTATTTCTCGCTATATTCATAATATTATCTGTAATTCTCGAATCAATGAGTTGATCGTTTTGTATATCGTTGTAGATATTGGTGCATCTAAGATAAGAATTGGTTTAGCTACTTTCGAGAAAGTTGTTGAAAAAATTGTTCTACAAACTCCGCGTGTCGGTGATGAATACACTATAGCTAACCTAATTATAGATAAGATCGTTGAAAAATACGGTATTTACATCGATAGAGTTAGAGCTATCAGTATAGCTACTATAGGCCCAATCGATATTAGGAAAGGCGCTGTAGTCAATACTACTAATTTGCCAATAAAGAATTTCGAGTTACTTGAACCAATAAAATCCTTCTTCAAAAAACCGGTTTACGTAGTTAACGATGCTGTAGCATCGGTGTATGGAGAGAAACAATTTGGTTCTCTACTCGATTACAGTAACATAGTTTACATAACTATGAGTACCGGTATTGGTGGTGGAGTAATAGTTGATAATCACTTGTTAATAGGGAAGATGGGGAATGCACATGAAGTTGGACATATTATAGTTAAATATGATGATGGATTACCGTGTGGTTGTGGAGGGAGGGGTCATTGGGAATCGTATGCTGGTGGAGCTAATATTCCAAAACTAGCTCAGTATTTAGCATCTAAAACAAAATATAGTAGTGAAGCCTACTTCAAAGCTATTAAAAACGAATTATCTCCACCAGATCTCTTCCAATACTATAGGTTTGGAGATTACTTCGCTAAATCGGTTGTTGACGAGATCATTAGAGTTTCAATAGCTGGTTTAGCAACAGTTACTAATCTCTACGACCCCGAGATTATAGTGATTGGTGGACCGGTTTTTCTAAACAATATTGATATCCTATATAAACCGCTAGTTGATGGTTTGAATGAAGAAATCGTTACCGAGAAACCGGTTGTTAAACCATCTGTTTTAAGAGATGATGCGGGATTATATGGTGCTTTAGCTGTAGCAATTAATCCTCCAGAAGAACTTCTTAAAATACAACCTATATATCCCTAAACACTGCTCTCTTCTAGTTCAACAGCTAGATCTACATTATGGATCTTCTCTAAATGTTTCTTAATATCACTTATTTTATCATAAACGTTACCTACATTTCTAACTCTAACCTTAATATCTCCATGGTAACGGTCATAAGATACTCTTCTCAACCTAATATCTACTACTTCAAAACCTGATTCTTCGAAATCATTGATAACATGTCTCACAACGTTTTCGGGGGCTGAAGTATCGGTTAAGTAATTCAGTAATTCCCTACTATTAATGAATAATTCGTAGAATATATATGCTGATAGTATAACTCCAACAATGTAGTCGTAAATATAGTTGAATAAGTAACCTATTAGTACTGCAATAATTGATGCTCCACTTTCGAATAACTCACTTATTGTGAAGAACCCATATGCACGATAGAATCCCCCTTTAATTAAAGATAACGCTACAACTATAGCGTACAGTATGAAACCGGCTACAGCGTAATAAATTGCTCGAAAACCAACACTATATTCAATACCATATGTTAACGCTAATTTAGCTGTAGCAACACCTGCTACGAAACCATACGCAACAATAGTAACTAATCCTCCTCCATAACCCAATCTATAATGTCCAAACGGGTGGTCCTCGTCTCTCGGTAAATAAGATTTACCTATGAAGTACGAAGTTGCTAATAACGCAACAATATTTGAGAAACACGTAAGGGAATCTATGAATAATGCTTGAGAAGAGTAAATTAACGAACCAGTTATCTTAACTATCCCCCCCGCTAAACCTAAAACAAGTATAATTTGGAACACACTATCTTTATTCAAAGCATAACACTCTAATCGAAATCCACATTATTGAATAATAAAACACATATTTGTTGATTCATAGTTTGATAAGATTTAAGATTTTCAAAACTTATGGTTATTATTTTGATGAAGAGGGATCCCGGGTTATTTTCGTTAAGAACGGTTTAACCGTGATGATAGAGGCCCCGCATACCGGATTATTCATTCATCCCGTACTCCTAGGGAATAATTGTTAAAAACAAGATAAGATGTTTCTAACGTTGACCGGTTTCGGATGATTAAATATGGGTAATGCTGTAGAGATAATGGGATTTACGAAATCTTTCGGTAAATTCGTAGCTGTAGAGGATCTCAATTTAAGTATACGTGAGGGTGAAATATTTGGGTTACTTGGTCCTAACGGTAGCGGTAAATCGACAACTCTCTTAACAATTGCTACTGTGTATAAACCTACACGTGGAGATATTTATGTATTGGGTCATAGCGTTACTCGTGAAGATTATATCGTTAGGAAACTCGTTAGCATAGCTTTTCAAGACCCTAAAGCTATGTGGATCGATAAACCTATAGAGCTACTAACATGGCACGCTAGAGTTGTTGGTTATAGTAGTAGTGAAGCTAAGAAAGTTGTGAAAGAGGTTTTAGAACTACTTGGTTTATGGGAGCATCGTAACAAGTACTTCTACCAGCTTAGTGGAGGTACTAGGAAGAAAATCGAGTTAGCTAAAGTATTGATCCAGAAAACTCCAGTTATGATACTCGATGAACCCACAGCTCAAGTCGATGTATTATCTAAACATGCTTTATGGGATGTGATTAGAAGCTTGAAGAAAGATGGTAGAACTGTCATTATCGCTACTAACGATATGTTTGAAGCTGAAAGAGTATGTGATAGAGTTGGTATAATATTCAAGGGTAAGCTTAGAGCAATAGGCACTATCGGTGAGTTAAAGGACCTTATACCATCTGGAGACGTGATCGAAATCCATGTTAAGGATAGAGTTATTAATGAGAGAGTTGTTGAGAATCTCGAAGAATTTGGTTTAGTCAAGATTAGCGAAGGAGTTATTAAGGTTTATGTAAATAAGGGCGAGGAGAAAGTGATCGATATAATAGATATGTTTAGGAAACACGATATAATTATTGATAAACTAATGATCAAAGAACCTAGTTTGGACGATGTATTCACATATATTACAGGAGCTAAATTGAGGGAGGATTAGGATTTGTACAAAAAATCTGATTTAAGGGATTTATCGAATATAATTAAATGGGATTTAATGAAATTGAAGAATCAGAAAATATTCCTAGCTATGAGGCTATCATGGTTTATAGTACAGATTACTGTTTTCGCTAGAGTAATTAGTTTAATTGTTAGGGGATTCACGGGTTTTGATTATTTTGAATTCTACTTGCTTGGCATATACAGCTCATTGCTCTATACTTCAAGTATTTCCAGAGGATACGTGTTGGCGGACGAATTCGATAGCGGTATTGTTGAGTATCACTTATCCCTACCCGTTAAGAGAAGCGTCCTCGTAATTGGGAGAATATTGGGTTCAGCAATATCTGCTCTATTGTTTACATTACCCATGATGTTCGTTATACTAATTATTCTCAAACTCATAACTATGGTTTTAGAGATAATAGTTTCGATAATTACAGCTTTTCTTTTCTCAATAGGTGTTGTTAGTTTCGTTGTTTTAGTTGTTTTAAGATTTAAATCTGGTGATGCAACAGATATTTTCTTTGGAACGATCGATGCTTTACTCATAAGGCTTAGCAGTGTATTCTACCCTCTACCCATTATTGCTAGAATAGCTCCCTACTACTATGTAGCTTTAGTTAATCCGATTACGCATTTCAGCGATTTCATAAGAATAATATTCATACCGGAGTATGTTCTATATACTTTGAACCCTATCGGTATGGTTATGTACATTCTAGCTTTAGCTATAGGTCTACTTGTTCTACTAATTGATTACTACGAGAAGAAGCTTGAAGCTGGTAGTTGGAAATGATAAGAGAAGAGATTAGAGCTGTACTTCTAGTCGCGTATAGGGATTTAGCGAGATTCTGGAGATACAGGTATTGGCTTTTCGGACAGATCGTTATGAATATTGCAGATATCGCTATTTTTGGATTAATATTTAGAGGTATTGTTAATAGAGAACTCATTCCAGATTATTTAAAATTCATTACTCCAGGTGTTCTCAGCTTATCGATTTTCATATCATCATTCAGTATAGGTAGAGAAGTGGGGATGGAGCTTAGGAGAGAGGTTACTCACTACTTCCTATCGCTACCGATTAAGAGAGGGGGTTTTGTAACTGGAAGGTTATTGGGTGGTTTAGCTAGGGGATTTATTTATCAAACCGGATTCTTAATATTAGCGTTGATTCTTCTAAACCCTCCATCGTTAATGGGTTGGATCCTCATAATTTCGACTTCAATAATGTTAGCTCTAATAATGTCTAGTTTATCTATATCTTTAACGACAATTACTAGAGATTTCAATTTACAAGCAACGATTAGGTCTCTCGTATACAATGTCTTATTCTTTGTTTCAAACATTTTTTATCCTAAACGTGTTGTTGAAGCTAGATTGGGTTCAGCATCATTCATAGTGGATTATTCTCCATTAACAATGGCTACCAATATATACCGCTGGAGTTTCAAATACGATTTATCTATAAACCCTATGATTAGTTTCTTAGGATTAGCAATATGGGTTATCGTTATACTACCATTAGCTTATAAGTTATACATCAGGAATCTCGTGTAATCATTGTTATTTCAAATTAGTGTATTCCAAACTATTGCTTAGATAGTAGCAATAATTTTAAATTCCAGAGTTCACGATAAAATTATCTTTATTATTGACAGAGGTGTTCTGAATTATGGCTAAGTATAGAGTTAGAATTGATCCTAGAGATAACTGTATTGGAGATATGGTATGTGTATCAATATGTCCCGACGTATTCGAGATTAATACTGAGGATAATAAAGTACAGATAGTTTCTAGAGTAAGAGTTGAAGGTAATATTGCTATAGGAGAGGTTGGCGAGGACCTTAAAGATTGTGTTAAGGATGCTGCAACCGCGTGTCCTGTTCAGATCATTCATGTTGAAGAAATATAGTTTTCACTACTCTCTAACAGCTTTTTTATAGCGTTTAACTCGATCAATTTATTCTCCCATAATTCTTTCAACTTAATTATTAATTCAGCAAGTTCCTTATCGTAAATTCTAATAACGTATTCTCCCGTTTCTTTAGCGTAATCAAGCATTCTATTTACAACAGGTTTGAGTAGTTCTTCTCTAAAACCTACTCCATGAACAACTTCTATATTGTGAGATTCGAGTTCAAACCTAACATCATCTGGAATTTTCTCTTTTGATACTAGAATCATAGATCTGGGGGAATAAATAGACCTATATAATTCCACAATCTTAACTTCTCTTATCCTTAATCCTCTCAATACAATCTTCTTACTATATTCTTTACGTCGAGCTCCTAGAACTTCTGCTAAATTACTCCATAAACCTTCAATCCATCTATTTCTCCACTCCTCTGCTGTTAAAGGTTTAGCTAATGGACCCTTAACATCTCTTGTTCTATTGTACCAGTCGCTTAACTCCTTTATTTCAATTATTAAATCAGGTTTAAGAACAGGGGGGTTCGAGGATACATTAACGATATCGTATACTCTACCTCCATAAATCATTAGGTCCGGTCTTAAAGCTGTATATAGATTCCACGTTTTCTTCAGATCGCTCGTATCTTCCCAAGCAATTGGTCGGGGGGCTTCTATGTAGAAGCTTAAATCTCCTTTATTTGGGATATTGATTATGAAATTCGGCGGAATAGTTCTTAATCTCTGTTTACCGCTCCTCTCTAAGTTAAGCACATTGTGTTCAGGATAGACGAGGCTACCCCCTATATCACCGAGTTGCTTAATTAATGTTAGCATACACCAATTCTGATAAGTTAATCTCATGTTGGTTCTTAAACTAGTGTTTATAACCATCATAGCCTTCTTAGCATAATCTTCTCTATTCAACCTACCGTTTCTATAGTCGTGTGTATATATGAATAACTTTTTAATCAAGTGCTGAACAGGGTTTTCAATAAAACTCGTGAATTCCTTACTGAAAGTGATTTTGGCTAAACCATATGATTCAATAACTTTTCTAACAATTACATTCAACTCTTCTATCCAATTAAGAGGTTCAGAAACACGGTCGTTTAAGTAGCAATTTATGAAGCATTTCCTAATATCATCAGATGATTCACATTTATCTACGCATTCTAATGCTTTAGAAACCCCTTTATTCATAATTTAAACCATCATATTTTGAGAACTACTTAAGGATCACGTTAAAAACAAAAACGATAATATATGTCTAGATACTCAATAGGGGTTAAATTTTGAAACTACCATCTTGGGTTTACGAATTAGCTGAGAAAGTCCTTATTGAAAGCATTAAATACCCAACTGTTCTAGGCAATGCTTATCAAGATATTGTTGACTACTACGCTGAAATCCTGGCTCAACACGGTGTTCATGTTTATATACATAAGGTTCCAGAAGAATACGTTGAAAAGTCTTTACCTATCGAAGCGAACCCTGGTAAACCTAGATTCATATTATTAGCGAAAACTGGTGGCGGGAGCAGTATTCTACAATTTAATGGACACTATGATGTTGTAGAACCAGGTGATTCCTGGAGTATTACAGAACCTTTCAAACCAGTTAAGATAGGTGATAAAATATATGGTAGAGGGGCTAGCGATATGAAAGCTGGTTTAGCAGTTATGGTTGCTATACTATCATATTTTGCTAGTAGGGAAGACGTAAACATTACTATTGAAGGAGTATTTGTTCCGGATGAGGAAATCGGGGGTATGACTGGGACTGGTTATCTAGTTGATCAATTGGGTAGTAGACCGAATTGGGTTGTTATCGCTGAACCAAGTGGTTTCGATAATATATGGATCGGTCATAAAGGATTAGTTTGGGGATATGTATTGGTAAGGGGAATACAGGTTCATGGTTCAACACCTTGGCTTGGAGACAACGCTTTTGAAAAAATGATTATGGTTGCCAGCGAATTTAGAAACAAGTATGTCGATAGAATTAGAGAGAGGGTTAGTAAATATAATTACCAGTTTCCCGAAGGCGCTAAACCCACATTTACGCTAGGTGGAAAACTATTGAGTCCCGGTAGCATCAATGTTGTTCCCGGATTTTCGGGATTCAGTATCGATAGGAGACTAATAGTTGAGGAGAGAACAGTTGATGTTATTAGAGAAATAGAGGATTTATTGAAAGAAATTAGTATTGAAAAGAACGTTAATATTGAGTTTAAATTAGTTGAGAAAATGGAGCCTGCAGTAACTGATCCAAATTCATTCATTGTAAGAAAAACAATTGAAGCATCTAGTAAGGTTCTCGGAGTTAAACCAAATGTAACGGTATGTGTAGGTGGTTTAGATATGAGATACTACTTGTATAAGGGGATTGAAACCGTAACTTATGGACCCGGCGAACCGGATCAGCCTCATAAAATTGATGAATATGTTACTACTCATAGCATCTATAGATTCATAGATATCTATTACGAACTTGTTAATGAAATCTCGAATAGTATTGGGTAAAGAGTTGTTAAGTATTGGTTAAAAAACACGGTATTTATAGAAGCAGTTCCTCTAACGAGATCGGTTTATTATGTAGGTTAATTCTTTTTATAGAGGATGTAATTGAAGATGCGGAATGTAGTGATATATATGTTGATCGTATTGATTTAGATAAATTTGTTTTAAAACCTGTTAATTGTAAATATGATGTTAACGAGAGTATATCGATTTTCCGAGATCGGTATGAACCTATAGATATATGTTTGGGTGAAGCGAGTTCCTCTTATAGAGCACTATATGACCATGTTATTGAGAAGTATGAGGAAACTATACATTCTTACATGAAGAAGATTTATAGAGAAACTTTCGAATCAGGTATTGAGTATTTTACTGGAGTGACTTTTGATGGGAGATTCTTTGTTCTCGAGGGTGAAGAGGGTTACGTTAAGTTTCCAGCTATTCCGCATTGTTTATCAATACATACTCATCCATCACTATATCCAGTGCCTAGTAGTGCTGATTTTAAAAATATTGTTAGATTAATTATTGATCGTGGTTTAGGACACGTCGTGGTAGCGGGGGTTTCAAGTATTGCTATATATAGAGTTAAACCATTAAATATCGGAGAATACGAAGAGTTAAAGAAATTAATTTCTAGAGATCCGATCAGTATATTAGATTACATTAGAACTAAAATTGGTTTCTTGAAAATAAAGTATTTACCTTAAACATGCTTGTCGTGATGAAAAGATTTAAATAGTATTCGTATCAGAGTATTGTAGAAGTTTCTTATTCGAAATACTGGAGTTAGGTGTATTTAGTAATTGGTTTTTAGGATTCTTATTGCGAATCGTGGGGAAATAGCTATTAGGATCTCTAGGAGTGTTCGTGATTTAGGTTATGTTCCTCTAGGTATTTACACGGATGTCGATGTTGAATCCTATCATAGGAGATTTATGGATAGTGATTATAGAGTTAGTAGTTATCTAAATATAGATGAGATTATTGAAGCAGCCGTTTATTTAGGTGCTGATGCTATACATCCAGGATACGGGTTCTTGAGCGAGAACCCGGAATTCGCTAGGAGAGTCATTTCTAAAGGTTTCATATTCATCGGTCCCCAACCACATGTTATAGAAGCTTTGGGAGACAAAGTTAATGCTAAAGAGACAGCCGTTAAAGTTGGTGTACCAACACTACCTTATGTTAAAGTCAGGGAGCCTGAGGATGTTGTGGAATTCGGTGAGGAAAACGGTTATCCATTAATTATTAAAGCTGTTGGTGGTGGTGGGGGAATGGGTATGCGCATTGTCTATAATAGCGAATCTATTTATTCGATTTTTGAACAGGCTAGGAAGGAGGTTGAAAAAGCATTCGGTAATCCAGAAATATTCGTTGAGCCATATATTGAGAAATCTAAGCATATAGAGGTTCAAGTTATTGGTGATGGGGATAACTACGTTCATCTTTATGAGAGGGAATGTAGTGTTCAGAGAAGGTATCAGAAAATTATTGAAGAAGCTCCATCTCCATCTATAACTTGGGATGAGAGGAACACTATAGTTGATGCCGCCATTCGTCTACTCTCTTATGTTAAATACGTTAATGCAGGTACGGTAGAGTTCCTCTACGACTTAGTTAGGAAGAAATTCTACTTCATGGAGGTTAATACTAGGCTTCAAGTTGAACACCCTATTACGGAAATGGTTACTGGTGTCGATATTGTTGCGAAACAAATCGAGGTTGCTTTAGAAGGCTCTCTCGGTATTAAACAGAAAGATATTGTTTTAAGAGGTCATGCTATTGAAGCCAGAATTAATGCTGAAAATCCCATTACTCTTACTCCTTCGCCCGGTAAGATCACATATTATAGTGAACCTAATGGTGCGTGGATAAGAGTTGATAGTGGTGTTACAGAAGGTTCTGAAGTTCCAGTTGAGTATAATCCATTGATAGCTAAACTAATTGTTTTCGGATCATCTAGAGCCGAGGCTTTGAGAAGGCTTAATAGAGCTCTCAGTGAATACATCATTATGGGTGTTCAAACCAATATACCTTTGATCAAAGCAATTATTAATCATCCGGTTTTCATAAAAGGGTCGTATACAACTAAATTTCTGAATGATTATTGGAACGATCTGATAACATATATTAGAGATAAAGAGCTTCTACATGCAGCAATTATATCAAGTATTGTGGCTAAAGCGGGTAATATGGCTAAAGTTATTCAAACGAGAACTACGTCTCCCCCTACACCTATGAATGGTTTAATGGATACGAGATTGCATAGTTTAAAAAGAAAAGCATGGTTCTATTGGTCTATGATTAGGTCAAGTGTTAGAAGTAGAAGGAGATTGAAATAATTGTTTTAAAAATTAAATGAAGAAATTGTTTCCTCTGAATAATTTTCGATTGACTCAATTAAATTCTGATTAGGTTTTTAATCACTTAAGTACATTCTGGTTTACTTAATGTTAAGCATACGTGATTGAGGTGAAGTGTGTTGAAGAATATTGAGAATAGGTTTGTTGTATGGTTACATGAAGTAACTAAGGATGACGTACTATTAGTTGGTGGTAAGAACGCTAATTTAGGGGAAATGATTAGAGCCGGTATACCCGTACCACCGGGTTTTGCCGTAACATCTTATGCATTCAAGTACTTCCTTGAAACAACTGGTTTGGGAGACAAGATATACAATATGTTGAGAAACCTAGATGTTAACGATAAGAAAGCTCTAGATGAAACAACTAGTCGTATTAGAAACATGATTCTTGAACAACCAATGCCTCGTGAAATTGAGGAGGAGATTAAGAAGTACTATAGAGAACTTGCATCTAAACTAGGTATTGAACCTTCTAAACTCAGAGTTGCTGTTCGTAGTAGCGCTACAGCTGAAGATATGCCGGAGGCTAGCTTCGCCGGCCAGCAGGATACTTATCTCAACGTATATGGTGAGGATAACGTTGTTTACCACGTTAAGAGATGCTGGGCCAGCTTATTCACATCTAGAGCTGTATTCTATAGAACTGCTCATGGTATTCCCCACGAGAAATCTCTTATGAGCGTAACTGTTCAGAAAATGGTTAATAGTAGAGCGGCTGGTGTAATGTTTACGTTACACCCAGTAACTGGTGATGAGAGCGTTATCGTTATTGAAGGTAGTTGGGGGCTTGGAGAATCGGTTGTTGGCGGTAAAGTTACTCCCGACGAATGGATTGTCTCTAAGAACAATAACAGTATTGTTGAGGAGAAGATTAATCATAAGACATTCGCAGTATTCTTTGACCCTGAGAGAGGCGTTAATATTCATGTTGAGTGGGACGATAATGGTAGGAAATGGGTATACAACGGGGAACCCGTGAATCTAAATATTCGTGCTGACATAGATCCCGATAAGCCATGTTTAACTAGAGACGAGGTCTTACGTTTAGCTGAATTAGCTAAACTCATTGAGAAACACTATGGTAGACACATGGATATTGAATGGGCTGTTGACGCAGATCTTAAATACCCTGAAAACATCTTCATAGTACAGGCGCGTCCAGAAACTGTTTGGAGTGTTAGGAAAACAAAGGAGGTTAGAGAACCAGGTAGAGTTGAAGTTACTGGGAAATCGATTGTTAAGCTATCTGAAGCAAAGGTTCTGGTTAAGGGTTTACCCGCTAGTCCTGGCGTTGTCGCTGGAGTTGCGAGAGTAATATTCGACCCGCACAGTACGGAGGCTCAAGAGTTTAAACAAGGTGATATTCTCGTCACGAAAATGACAGATCCGGATTGGGTTCCATTGATGAAGAAAGCAGCAGCTATTGTTACCGATGAAGGCGGTATGACTAGCCACGCTGCAATAGTTAGTAGGGAGCTCGGTATTCCATGTATTGTTGGCACAGGTTCTGCTACCAAAGTTATAAAATCTGGAGTTGAAGTTACTGTTGACGCTTCTCGTGGCGTGGTTTATGAAGGTATTGTTGAGGAGTTAATTAAGCCTATGAAAGAAGTTGAGGTTAAAATCGGAGCTGTAGGTTTATCGCCTGAACAGCTACTGCCTCTATACCCGGTTACAGCAACCAAAATATACATGAATTTGGGTGAACCCGATGCCATAGATAAGTATAAGGATTTGCCGTTCGATGGAATTGGTTTAATGAGGATTGAATTCATAATATCTGATTGGGTCCAGTACCATCCACTATACTTGATCGAAATCGGTAAAGCCGATTTATTCGTAGATAAGTTAGCTGAAGGTATAGCTAAGGTTGCTCAAGCTATTTACCCAAGACCAGTTGTTGTGAGATTCAGTGATTTCAAAACAAACGAGTATAAAGGACTTAAAGGTGGCGATAAGTTCGAACCAGATGAGAGGAACCCGATGATCGGTTGGCGCGGTGTCAGTAGATATATACATCCAAAGTACGAACCGGGCTTTAGACTAGAAGTTAGAGCGATTAGGAAAGTTAGGGAGGAGATGGGTCTAGTTAACGTATGGGTTATGTTCCCATTCGTGAGGACGTTATGGGAGCTCGAGAAAGCTATTAAGATCATGGAGGAGGAGGGATTGAAGAGAAGCAAAGATTTCAAAGTTTGGGCTATGGCTGAGGTTCCAAGTATAGTGTTACTTGCCGATAAGTTCGCTGAATTAGTGGATGGTTTTAGTATTGGTAGTAATGATTTAACTCAGCTAGTTCTAGGTGCTGATAGAGATAGCAATATTTTAGCTGAAATGGGTTATTTCGATGAAAGGGATCCCGCTGTGCTTGAAGCTATAAGGATGTTGATAGAGAAAGCCCATAGTAAGGGAGCTACAGTAAGTATATGTGGTCAAGCGCCAAGCGTTTATCCAGAAATAGTCGAGTTTCTCGTTAAAACAGGTATTGATAGTATTAGTGTAAATCCAGATGCTGTAATAGCAACTAGGAGATTAGTAGCTAGTGTTGAGAGAAAGATTCTTCTAAATAGATTAGATGAGTTGTGGAGAAAACTTAATGATATGAAGAAGTTTTAGAGAACCCGCTTCACCTTCTTTAATAGAAATAAAATATGATTTTTAATTTTCCAAATCCTATTCTATTCTTTTCTGCTAACACTACTAACCAACTATGTGTTAATGGTGTATATTATGGTTCGTAAAATAGTTATTATCGGTGCTAGCGGTAGAGACTATCATAATTTCAATGTATTTTATAGAAACAACCCGAATTACCGTGTAATTGCTTTCCTGCAGACGCAAATACCCGGTATTACTGGTAGGAGATATCCAGCGAAACTAGCTGGTTCACTGTATCCAGAAGGTATACCAATCATTGGTATCGAGAAACTTGAAGAAATAGTTTCTAAATATGGTGTGGAAGAGATCGTTATAAGCTATAGTGATTTAACTTATGATGAACTTGGTTCAATAATATCGAGGTCTATGGCTACCGGAGCTTCAGTTAAACTGCTTGGCCCCATGGATACTATGTTAACATCATCTAAACCAGTTATTGCAGTTACAGCTGTTAAAACAGGTGCTGGTAAAAGCAGTGTTTCCAGGGAATTAGCACGTATTCTAAGCAGTAGAGGTTTTAAAATAGGTATTGTAAGACATCCAATGGCTTACGGCGATTTAGAGAAAAATGCTGTTCAGGTTTTCCACACTATCGATGATCTAGATAAATATAATGCAACTATAGAGGAGAGGGAGGAGTATGAGCATTATCTTAGAGAAGGATATAGCGTCTACGCTGGTGTAGATTATGGTAAGCTTCTCGAAATTGTTGAGAAAGAAAACGATATTATACTATGGGATGGAGGCAATAATGACTACCCATTTTATAAACCAGACTACATGATCGTTGTTGCAGACGCTATGAGACCTGGTTTAGAGATTAAAACCTATCCTGGAGAGGTTAATGTAAGATTAGCTGATGCTGTAATAGTGAATAAAGTTGATCAAGTATCTCAACAACAAGTGAAGCAAGTTGTCGATAATATAAAAAGAGTTAATCCAGATGCATCGATTAGTCTAGCTATTAGCGAAGTTACAGTTGATAATCCTAGTTTAATAGAGGGTAGGAGAGTAATAGTTATAGAGGATTCCCCAACAATAACTCATGGAGGAGCACCATATGCTGCTGGATACGTAGCTGCTTTAAAATACGGAGCCGAACCAATAGATCCAAGACCCTATTTAACACCATTCTTCAAAAAGATATATGAGGATTATCCACATATTGGTATGGTTTTACCGAGCACGGGATACAATTATGAGCAATTGAAAGAACTCGAAGAAGTAGTTAACATTATACCGGCCGATGCAGTAGTACTTGGAACACCGAGCGATATTTCAAAACTCATAAAATTGAATAAACCAGTAGTTAGGGTTTCATTTAGACTCAAAATAATTGAAGGCCCTACTATCAACGAATACGTTGATGAATTTCTTAAGAAAATCGAGTATAGATAGAAAATTTTATTTACTTTTAATAAAAATTAGTAAGGCTTCCACCGTAGCATCTACTTCTGTTTTATCTTTATTCGATAACAATATTGGATTTTCGATATCTACGTTTTTATCCAACTCCACTTTTAGGTAAAGTAATTTTTGAATTTCTCCAAGATGTATTGTAGTGTTTAGATAGTACATATCATCATATGTTTTACCTTCAAATGTATCGTTATCATACACGTATATGTATATAAAGCACTTGTAGTAGAAGTAATCTGGAATATCAATAGTAATGCTAGTAACGTTCACACCAGTACTCAGATTTACAAATGTAGGTGAAGCTACACGGATCTTCGTAGACGGAGATTGTTCGTCTGGATAATAAATTACTTCAATAACGAAATACGGGTCTCCAGCTCCATCTTCATCTAAAACATTATTTTCATTCCAATAGATAATAGTTATGTTTAGTTTAAGATTAAATGTGGGCCAGAAATCAATACCATCAATAAAACTATCTTTATCCGTATCGGGGTCTAATGGATCCGTGAAGTACCTTAGAAGCTCTTCTCCATCTTTTAATCCGTCTCCATCAGTATCCGGATTCAATGGATCCGTGAAGTACCTTAGAAGCTCTTCTCCATCTTTTAATCCATCCCTATCTGTATCGGGATTTAGTGGGTCTGTATTATACTTTCGTAGAAATGCTTCTACATAATCGTCCAGCTCGTCTTCATCTGAATCTCGTCTTAACGGGTTTGTACCATAGTTTAGCACTTCATCCCCATCATTTATTCCATCTCCATCAGTATCCGGGTTTAAAGGATCCGTTAAAGTTATCGTTATTTCATCCAAATCCTTTATTCCATCTCCATCAGTATCCGGATTCAATGGATCCGTGCGATAAATAAATACTTCTTCCCCATCTTTTAATCCATCTCCATCAGTATCCTGGTTCCACGGATCTGTTTTTAACTCGCGTTCTTTCCAATGCGTCAACCCATCGTTATCCATATCAGAGTTCACGTAATACAATGTTGTTAACAATATTGCAATTATTATTGCTACACTAATGGGGATAATTCTTACTATGGGAAATTTGAAGCGTTTAATCAAGATTAACATCTCTAACTATTCGCTACAATAACTACACATAATAATATACTATGTCTCCGTTTCTATATATGTTTAAATATCGAAAATCAAATTAAGTAGTGCATTTCAATTCAATGTTTAAACATGGATTTCAATAGTGGTGATGTGTTGTTGGAAATTAATGAGTGGATTAAATATGTAGTGGTTTTCTTTTTAATTATTTTCATAAGTTACGTATTGGTTCATAGTATAGATATTCCTAGCTATAGTTACGGATATGCTATTAAATCAGCTTGGTTCAACTTAACGCAGACACCAATAGATCTCAATGACCCCGTATTGGAATTCAAACAATTCGTATCTCTAGCCTCCTTCCTACTAGTAGTAGCGTTTATGCTAATATCTATGAAGTTGAGGAGTTTCATAGCTTTTGCAGCAGTATGTCTCCTCGTGTTTCTAGGTGCTGTTGAACCCCAATTCCTAATTCGTGGAGTCGAGTGGAGCTTAATTCTATTCCTTGTAGGAGCAATGTCTTTCGCATTCATACTCAGAAGTATTGGTGTATTTGAATATGTAGGTCTTAAATTACTAGAAGCAACCTATAAGCATAGTTTTCTATTACTCTTCTCGATCGCTTTGCTATCATGGTTCCTAGCTATGGTTTTAGATGAAGTTACAAGTATAGTTTATGTCTCTATGTTAATTTTTGATATTAGAAAACTTACAGGTTTTGATGTTAAGCCACTAATAATTGTTTCTGTTTTAGCTACTAATACTGGAAGTTTAGCTCTACCTGTTGGCAACCCTATTGGAATATATTTGTCTTATACTGCTAAATTAACTGTGAGAGAATTTATATTAAAAGCTTTACCGGTATCAACAGTTGCTTTTCTAGTCATTATATCGTTATCATATGTTTTTCTAAAGAAATATATTGATAACTTATCGTTAAGTGTTTCAAGCGATAAATTTATACGTAAAGTTCAGCTCTACTATATTGAGAAACTCTCCCGAGATCCGCGTCATTTAGTGATCGTTAAAATAGGTATACTCCTTGTATTCGGTTTTCTCGTAGCGATACTTCTAAATGAATACGTATGTCTAGTTTTATCAAGAATATTTATGGATAATATAGATCCTCATTATACTCTATCATTCATACCATACTTATTCCTTACTTTATCTGGAATCATATATGGACCCACGAAACTAGAGAGCTGTTGAATCAGGTGTTGATTGGCCATCAATACTTTTCTTCATATCACTATTCATGCTAGGCTTCTCACTCCTACATACTGGTGTTTCATTCAAAATAGCGTATTTAGCTCTAGAGTATTTCGGTGGTTCGAGTTCTAGATTAAGCTACATACTGCTCATTTTATCCGGAGGATTAAGTAGTGTTCTAGATAATCTCAGCGTTGTTGTTGCTTTTCATATATAGCTAAAGTAGTGGTTGCTATTACTGGGTATAATAAGTTCTACTGGTCTATACTATACGGCGGGGTTTTAGGAGGTAATTTAACGCCTATTGGTTCTACGGCTAACATAGTTGCTATTGGTTTAGCATCTAGGGAGAAGATTGAATTCCCGTTGCTATACTGGTTGAAATATGCTATCCCAATAGTGTTTGTTCAATTAATTCTATCTCTACTCTACTTAACTATTCTGTGAATATTGTTAATGATGAGATGATAAGATATATTAAAGGATTTATTACTTTAAACGTGTTAATTTGTTTCCATGTAGTATGTGGTTGTTATTGATGAAGATAGCCGGCGAGGAAATATATATTCCAGATACCAATGCTCTAGTTGAGGGTATTGTTTCGAAACTTATTGAAGAGGGGAGAGTTAGAGGTACTATTATTATACATGGAGCATCAATAGCTGAATTAGAATACTACGCATCTAGAGACCGTGTAGTTGGTTATGCTGGTTTAGAAGAAATTATGAAGATTAGAGGATATGCATTAAACGGTTACGTTAAACTCGAATTCTCAGGTGAAACTCCTCGAAACATTGTTTTTAACGATAATAATGGTATTTTCGTTTCAGATAGATTGGTTCGTGAATATGCTTATAGAATAGGCGCTGTACTCATAACTACTAGTAAGATACAGAAGATGATTGCCGAATCTCTAGGTGTTAGAACACTATATGTTGAACCAACGATTATCGAAGGATCTATTCTAGACAGATTCTTCGATAATGAAACTATGAGTGTTCATTTAAAAGAGAATACGGTTCCAGTTGTGAAAAAGGGTTTTCCAGGAAGATGGGTTTATGAAAAACTAGGCAGTAAGCCCTTGTCTAGAAGGGAGATTGAGAGCATTGCTAATACTCTAATAGAGGAGGCTAGAAGTAGATCGGATGGTTTCATAGAGATCGATAGAGCTGGTTCAACCATTATCCAACTAGGTTTATATAGAGTTGTTATAACTAGACCTCCATTGAGTGATGGTTGGGAGATTACTGTTGTTAAACCGTTGAGGAAACTTAAGCTTGAAGATTATGGTTTACCTAGAGAACTACTAGATAGGTTAACCAATAGAGCTGAGGGTATACTCGTAGCTGGAGCCCCCGGTATGGGTAAAACAACTTTTGCTCAAGCATTAGCGGAGTACTATCTTAAAATGGGTAAGATAGTTAAGACAATTGAATCCCCGAGAGACATGATCCTACCAGACGAGATTACACAGTATAGTAAACACTATGCAGATATAGGTGAGCTACACGATATACTATTGCTATCTAGACCTGATTATACGGTTTTCGATGAAATGAGGAGTGATGAGGATTTCAAACTATACGCTGACCTTAGATTAGCAGGTATAGGTATGATTGGTGTTGTTCATGCAACTTCACCTATAGATGCTATACAGAGATTTATTGGTAGAGTAGAGCTGGGAATGATACCTTCACTCATAGATACAGTAATATTCATTAAGAACGGATATGTTGATAAAGTCTATTCCGTTGAAATGACCGTTAAACTACCAACAGGTTTGAAGGAAGCGGAACTTAGTAGACCTGTTATTGAGATTAGAGATTACTTAACTGGCGAGCTTGAGTATGAAATATATACTTTTGGCGAACAAACCGTTGTTGTTCCAATTAAGAAACGTCGTAGGAGGAGGGAGGAGGTTTCAGTAGATGAGAAGGTTATTAAAGAGATTATGAGGTTTATTCCCGAAGCGGAATTACATAGTGAGGAGGGTTGTATCGTAGTATCTCTACGTAAGGATCAGTTAAGGAAGTATAATAGAGTTGTTAAGAAGCTTAAGAAGATTGAGGATAAATATAATATTCAGATCAGAGTTAATATCGTTGAGTAATTATAACTCCAATAACTATTGTTAAAGACTCTTAACTCCAATAACTATTGTTAAAGACTCTACAAAAGCAGCTACAATTAATATTAATAGAGCTGTGGAGAAAAATATCAGAATTCTCCTCCAATTCCAATTATCGATATTCACAGCGAGAACTAGGAATATTCCATAACTAAGTAATTCTAACAATACGTGTGGCCATACTAGGAATAGTAACATTGCTATAATCGTTTGCAACCCTTTCTCAACAATAAGTTTGAATGATAATCCTCCGAGAATTACACCTGTATTGGCAATAGCGTGGAAAAGCAATACTGGATTTATAGTTGATACTATAGATGATGCTGAAATTACGAAATTATTCATAAATATATATTCAAAGTAGCTCGACACATCGGTTCCGAATTTTTCATGTATATCTCTAGTAGATTTGTAGAAAGATTCTGCCATTGGAACTGATGCATTACTATGTATATAACCGATCAAAATTGTTGAGCACAATATGAGGTATATTATCATGTAAGCTACAATAATTTGTTTATATATAGAAGCGTTTCTAAGAGTGTATATTGTATATAATGCGGGTAATGCTAGGACATATCCTATTCCAGCTATTAATGATATATTAAGTAGTGATAAGAGCGAATGTATAGATATTGTTAAGAGTATTAAAGCTATACCCAATAGTGGAGATTCTATTGGTTTCTCAATAATAGTTTCCTGCGTATATGGATATTGCTTTACACCTGTATGAACAGTATCTATATGTTTATTGAATACTCTTACAAACCTCAATACTCTGGGTATCATGTATATAAATAGCGTTACGAGTAGAGCTGATAAATCGAGTAGTAGTGTTGAGAAACCTGTTTCTCTAGTTAAACTCTTATTGTAAAATAGTGTTTCTTCACTTCTAGCGTGTTTCCTAATGTTCGATTCGAGAATATGTAGTAGAATGGGGAAGAACAATCCCAGCGTTATGATGTTGAGAATTAAGCTAGTTATCGGTGACGGTATTTCACTTCTAGCTAAACTAGATTTGAATAGAGCTAATAATCTCTCTTTATCATCCTTTTCTCTAGCATATGCATATGTAGATAAATTACTTAGAAATAAATGTTCTTTAACGAGTTTCGTAGCTCTATACGATAAATATGTTGAACCTAGAACATAACCAAGCATTAATACAGCGAAATGCGATAACCGTATCGAGGATTTAATTACTTCTATATAGGATTTAATTACTTCTATATTCTGTGATGAAACCGCAATATTCATTAACATTAGGATCGTGATTGCTTCAAAAGGTGCTATAATCGATGTTAAAATATATAGGTGTGGTTTCTCCCTGTTAAAACCGGTTTTCTCAATAACTTCTTTTATCCTACTAGTCAACATTAATGCCCTTCAAAAGATTTGATAACATTATTTAATTCCTAAACAAGTTATTATATCGTTTCGCAATAACGAATCCGAGAGGTTCTACACACGTGGTTAAATCCATTATTATCCACGGAGGTGCTGGTTCGTGGAAAAGTATTGAACCCGAGAGAGCTAAGCTTGCATTAGAAACAATTAATAGGTGCTTAGAGAGGGGCTGGAATATTTTGAGTAAAGAGAACAATTCCGTTAATGCTGTTGTAGAAACTATTAAGTGTATGGAGGATTCGGGAGTTCTCAACGCTGGTTGGGGTAGTGTATTAGATCTTCTAGGTAATAGAACTCTTGATGCAGGCATTATGTCATCTAACGGTTTACTAGGAGCTGTAGCTGCTGTCTCCTCAACTAGAAATCCTATTGTTTTAGCGAAAATTGTTGCTGAAGAAACTCCTCATGTATTGATTGTTGGACATTACGCCGATCAACTAGCTGTTCTGAAAAAACTCCCGCCTCTTCCACCATCTCCATCGAGTGTTGTTGAGAGGTATGAGAAGTATCTCTCTATGTTATTGAGAGGGGAGTCTTCAAGACCATATATCGATGCTTTGAAGAAATTCTTTAGAAACAACCCGGATTACTATGATTTTGTTAGGAAAATGAAGGTTTTCGATACTGTTGGTGCATGTGCTATAGATGATAATGGTGTTTTAACAGCTGGTGTGAGTACTGGTGGATTATTGCTTAAATTACCTGGTAGAGTTGGGGATTCAGCTATACCTGGTGCAGGCTTCTACGCATCCGATGTAGTGGCTTGTAGTGCTACAGGTATTGGTGAAGCTATTATTAGGTCTATGCCTTGTTTGAAACTAAGTGATTTAGTTAAACAAGGTTTTGAATTGAATAAAGCATCGGATCTGGTTTTGAAACAAGTGAACGATACTGTTGGATCGGATACATTGGGTTTCATAGCTGTAGATAATCGTGGTAATATTGTTTGGAGATTCAATACTGAAGGCATACTTATCGGTTATGCTAGAAACGGTAAGTTATACTCTAATATCGAGTTATTGAATGAGAATGGAATTGATCACGGGTCTCTCTAAACAATAGCTTTTATTTAAAATATTGATTATAATATGCTACTACGCCATGAATCATCATTTCAACAGCAATACTAATAATTATTAGAGACATTATTCTACCAATTACTCTTATAGTTGAGAACGGTATGTACCTAGTAGCTGTTTTAGCATATTTTAGTACAAAATATGATGTTAGTACAGCTAAATAACCAGCTAATAGTATCACTAATGTATTCGATATAGATGGGTTTCTAGATGTTAATAATAATATTGTTGTTAATGTACCTGGACCTATGAGTAACGGTGTTGTTATAGGAACTACTGCGAATTCATCTGACCTTACTTTCTTAGTTCTAGGAAATCCGGATAGCATGTCTAGACTAATTGCGACGAGAATTATTCCACCTCCAATTCTCAAAGCTGGAATCGATATGTTGAATGCTACTAGAATATAGTTTCCAATAAGTGTGAATATCGTAACAAGTATTAATCCAGCCCATAGAACCTTGTTAACAACAACTCTGATCTTCTCATCAGTAGCTCTTCTAGTTAATGATATGAAAGTAGGTAGGACGGCGAATGGATTCATAATTGCTAATATCTGAATATAGTACAATAATAGGTTTTCGACAATACCACCCATAATTTAAACCCTCTTATTCATACATACAGTTTCTTAATCATAAGATAAGCATCTTCATCACCATAGTATTTCTCGAGAATAGTTATTGGAGTATAACCATTCTTTAAATATAGATTAATTGCTCTATAATTAGAAACACCGACTTCGAGATAAACTACTCTAACACCCTTCTCCTTAAGGATTTCCTCAGTTTTCAACAATAGTTTTTTACCAATACCTCTACTCTGGAAATCCGGGTCTACAGCAATAGATATGATATGTCCAAAATCTTCAATATATCCACATATAACGTATCCAACTACGAGGTTATCAATAACAGCTACGTAGAAACAATCCGGATAAGTTCTAAATAATTCTAGAAACACAGACTTACTGTACCTATGCTCCGGTTTAAAACACTTGTTCTCAATATTGATAACACTATCCAGATCACTTATTCTAAATTCCCTTATTACAATATTCATTAAGCAAACCCTCGACTACTACAGCAATAGTATGTAATCGAGAATATTTTATCGAAATTTCTCACTATTACAGTAATTAATTGGAATACAGAGGTCAAGAACATTATTTACTCCCTGTAATTCCACTGTTGTAAATGAATCTCAGATATTAATAGTTGAAAAAACTATTGTTAAAACAGCGAGGAGAGAGCACCAATTATACGTCTTTATTGGTTTCAATTACGAAGTACTTCAACATCAACGTTCTAGATATGAGAGGTTAATTATAACCGTAACGATTGCTACAAAATATTGGAATACCTCTATCACTCATAATCACATTGAGATATAGCAGTCAAACGCTACGTTGTCAGATATTACTGGATTTGCGAAAACTATGATCGGAGAAAGCAATTATAAACAACCAATAACATATTGGTCTGAAGCAAAAGCCGTTATCGTAAACTACTCCCCTCTATTCGAGAAATGGGGTTTAAACAGCTATGCTGAAGCTCTGTCACGCTATATTGCTCATGATAATATTATCAAAATGTAATTGCGAAAATAATTGTCTAAGATACATATATTCTCCATTCTGTAGAGACAATAACCAAATATTATTACATAGGAAAGCATTCAAAACCCTGGAAAATGTTTTGAGAGGAAAAGCAAAAGATGATGAAAACAAATAGAGAATGCCTATAGTAAGACAATAATTTAAAATACAATGACGTCAATAAATGATACTAGCGGTTTTATCAACTAATAAAAGATCCTCAACATTGAGGATGAAGAATCCGTAGATATAGGGATAACGTTTAACTACAAATACTGTTGATTACTAATCATGAGATAAACTTTAGCTCAAATTTCAACCGGCTACTTCATATAATGAACCCAAAACCTATACTTTCCATTAAGTTACAGAAATTGAAGATACCGTGGTTCTTTATAGATTTATTTTAACCAGATACTCATAGTTTAATACAAAGAAAATACCTTTATGGAAATAAATAGTTATTCAAGATAAACAGTTTTAACAAAGAAGTTGAATTAAAAATTCATGATCAGAAGAAAAAAATAAATAAATAGTTCACTTCAATTATCAATATCGCTATATTCTCTTTTGTGTAACGAATACTGTTATCTTAGATTCTTTATCCAACGATCTAGCTCTAAATAATAGAGCTGTATAAATATTTCTATCAATAACGAATAAGTCTGTTCCATTTGGTTTAATCTTATTACTGTGAATTCTGTGGAAAAAGTCCATGGAATCGGCAATAGGAGTCAAACTACACAATATTTCATACTCAACAGTACCACCGCCATTGTTAATAACTTGTATACCTATTGTATCCCATTCACCGATTTCAACCGCTGGTTCAAATACAGTGAATTTTTGACTAGCTGGAAGGGGGTAATCCCAAGCGAGTAGCCAGTATAGAGCTGTCTTAGTTGGAAAACCTACTATTTCAACAACTTGAGATGAATATTTACCACGCCAATCAACAGCACCAATACCTCCATTCAATAATGGGAAAACATGTGTTGTCTGGAAGAAACCGTGATAGGTTGGTCTATATAGTTCTCTTCTACCATTATGGAC